>Ga0105047_10002090_pt1 | contig 35754 bp, 30 predicted proteins | sample MAT04_FD_78384 | JGI IMG/M metagenome (GOLD analysis project Ga0105047, IMG submission 78384) | Freshwater microbial communities from Lake Fryxell liftoff mats and glacier meltwater in Antarctica - MAT-04 (megahit assembly) | ecosystem: Environmental > Aquatic > Freshwater > Ice > Liftoff... | reverse complement strand
TTACACTTTTTATTATTAATCATCCCCGCAGCCTGCGAATACAAGAAGCAAAAAGCCTGATTGTAGAGATGAATGAAAAACTGGTTAATAAATCATATATCAGTGCAAGGTTATATTATGATCTAAGCGATTACAAAGCTTCAATTATTGCCCTTCGAAATAGTTTGAATGAATATCCCGATACAAAATATAGAGAAGAACTTATGTTTCTTCTTCTTAAGTCAAGTTACCTTTTGGCTGAGAATTCTATCGCAAGTAAAATTAAAGACAGATATCAGGCCGCCGTCGACGAATATTATTCTTTTGTTTCAGAATTTCCAACCGGGAAATATTCCGATGATGCAAAAAAAATGTACGACTCTTCAATGCGTTTTTTAGGACAAGATACAAATCAAAACTCCATACAGTAATGATAGATTACAAAAAAAGTAAAGCAGCCGCAACAACTGTTACACAGGATTTGCGCGATATGAGTGTAAATACTGTAAATATTTACGAAAGTGTTATGATCATTAGCAAAAGATCTAATCAGATCAGCGTTGAGATGAAACAGGAACTCAATCGTAAACTTGAAGAATTTGCATACTACACAGATAACCTGGAGGAAGTTTTCGAAAATCGTGAGCAAATCGAAATTTCTAAGTTTTATGAGCGTTTGCCAAAACCAACACTTATTGCCCTTCAGGAATTTCTCGAAGATGGTATTTATTACCGTGTGTCGGAACCAGTAAAACTGGAAGAGGATACAGAAAGTAACTAAGCTCTGTTCTTTGTTCGTGATTTTGATTTTTATTTTCAAACTATTTCATTGGAGATGTGTTGATTATAAAGTCTTTAACCCACTTTCATTAGGTTTTGTTTGTCCTGAAACTATACTATTATGGACTTAAAAGGAAAAAAAATACTTCTTGGTATAACCGGCAGTATCGCTGCATATAAAGCGGTTTTTCTTCTTCGTCTGTTGATTCGTGAAGGAGCTGAAGTAAAAGTTATTCTTTCTCCTTTTGCCGAGAAGTTTGTAACCAAAGGAACATTAGCCGCATTATCCACACATCCTGTACTTTCTGAGTTTTTTAAAGACGACGGAATGTGGAACAGTCATGTCGATTTAGGTAATTGGGCCGACCTCTTTCTTATTGCTCCGGTTACTGCTACCAGTATGGCGAAAATGGCAAACGGGATGCCTGATAACCTGTTGATTGCTACATATTTGGCAGCTAAATGTCCTGTGGTATTCGCACCTGCTATGGATCTCGATATGTACAAACATCCCTCTACACAAAAAAATATCGCTGTTTTACAATCCTACGGGAATATTTTAATTGAACCTGCCAGTGGTGACCTGGCTTCTGGTTTACAGGGAATTGGCAGGCTTCAGGAACCTGAAGTAATCCTTCAGCGAATTCTTCCATTGCTCTCTCCTGAAAAAAAAAACTTGAGTTGCAACGTATCCTGATCACAGCAGGACCTACATTTGAACCTATCGATCCTGTTCGTTTTCTTGGAAACCATTCAACCGGTAAAATGGGTTTTGCTATTGCAGAAGTCTGCGCAAATGAAGGCGCAGAGGTAATTCTGATCAGCGGTCCCGTATCCCTCGAAACAAAAAATAAGACCATTAAACTGATTCGAGTGCAAACTGCCGCTGAAATGTATGCAGAATGTGTCAATATTTTTTCTTCATGCAACGCTGCAATTTTATCGGCCGCTGTAGCTGATTTTTCTCCCTTGGAAACATTAAGTAAGAAAGTTAAGCGCGAAAAGTCTGACTGGAGTATTACTTTTAAACCAACAAAAGATATTGCTGCTGAATTAGGGATTTTAAAAACTAAATCTCAGGTTTTAGCTGGATTTGCTCTGGAAACAGATAATGAACTAAATAACGCAAAAGAAAAACTGAAGCGTAAAAATCTGGATTTCATAGTTTTAAATAGCATGAACGATGAAGGTGCAGGTTTTGGAACCGATACTAATAAGATTAGTATTATTGACAAAAACAATAATATTGATAAATTTGAGTTAAAATCTAAGCAGGAGGTTGCCGTAGATATTGTGAATAAACTTATCGCATTAATAAAGTGATTATGAAGAGAATTGCAGGGATTTTTGTGCTTATATCACTTTTCAGCTTTGCAAAAGCTCAAGAGCTAAAATGCAATGTTCAGGTGGTTAGTCAGCAGGTTCAGGGAACGAATAAACAGGTTTTCGAGACTCTTCAAACTGCTATTTTTGAATTTATGAATAACAAAGTATGGACTAATCATGTATTTGGCATCGAGGAAAGAATAGAATGCAACCTGATGTTTAATATTCAGGAACAACTCTCCGCCGACGAATTCAAAGGTACACTTCAGATTCAGTCACGCCGCACTATCTTTAATACGAATTATAATACTGTGATGCTGAATTATATGGATAACGACCTTCAATTCAGATATATCGAATTTGAACCCCTGGAATTTGATCCCACAAGTCATATTTCAAACCTTACTTCCATTCTGGCTTACTATGCTTATTTTGTTTTGGGTTTGGATTACGATTCGTTTGGATTTGACGGGGGAACGCCTTATTTTCAAGCAGCGGAAAAAATTGTAGACAATGCGCAGAATGCACCCGATAAAGGCTGGAAACCATTCGATAATACTTCTCATAAAAACCGCTACTGGCTTGTTAAAGATCTTTTGGATGCGGATTATGCCCCATGCCGTGATTTTATTTATCGTTATCACCGTCAGGGCCTCGATTTAATGGACTCAAAGCCAGTTGAAGCCCGCGCATCAATAGCTACTGATCTTGAACTTTTACAGGCAGTATACCGCAAGAAACCCGACCCTTTTATGCATCCAATGCACGTTTTGTTCGATGCCAAAAGTGATGAATTTGTGAAGCTTTTTTCGGAATCATTTCCAGAAGAAAGATCAAGGGTTATTGCAATTTTGAATGAAATTGATCAGGCAAATTCCTCCAAATATAAAGCCATAACCGAAGCCAAGAAATAAATCATTCAAAGAAAAATCTATGATCCGCTCACTCTCGGTAAGCAATTACGCTATTATTGAAGAACTTGAAATTCAGTTTTCGGGTGGGCTGACTACTATAACTGGGGAGACGGGAGCAGGGAAATCCATTCTGCTTGGGGCATTGGGACTTATTCTGGGGAATAGGGGAGATGCTTCAGTTTTGAAAAATAAAGAAATTAAATGTGTAGTTGAAGGAATATTTGCATTTAAAAGCCAACGTCTCGACGCTATGCTCGAAGCAAATGAAATTGAACCGGATTCCAACATTATTTTGCGAAGAGAAATTAGTCCGAATGGTAAATCCCGTGCTTTTATCAACGACACTCCCGTAAGTCTTCAGATATTGAAAGATGCCGGTGATTTTTTAATTGATATTCACTCACAGCACGAAAACCTTGACCTGAACCATAATCTATATCAACTTGGAGTGCTCGATGCATACGCTGCTTCAACTGTTTTACTTGAGGAATTTCAGGAAGAATATCGAAGGTACACTTCTATTTACAAAGAACTTGAAATTCTAAAACAAAGTTCGGAAAAAGCCCGAGCCGAACTCGATTTTCTTTTATTTCAGTTTACCGAGCTTGATCAGGCAAATATTAAAGAAGGTGAAGTTGAAGATATGGAAAAGCAACTTGAAATCTTGAGTCATGCTGAAGAAATAAAATCCGGACTTTATTCTGTGTATCAGACTATTTCAGGGGATGAGGCCAACGTGGTTAACCTTTTAAAAGAAGCGGAAAATACCCTTTTGAAGCTTTCAAAGTTTTACCCTGCCGCTGAAGGCCTTAAACAGCGAATCGGCAGTTCAGTGATCGAATTAAGAGATATCAGCTCGGAAATTGAAAAGCTTGCCGATAAAACCGAGGTTGACCCTGCATCCCTTGAAAAAGTTCAGGAAAGGCTAAATCTTTTGTATTTATTGCTTCAAAAGCACCGAGTTAACGGGATTGAAGAACTGATACGCCTTAGAGAAGAAATGGATAACAGAATTCTTGAACTTAACTCTGCTGAATTCCGCATCAGCGATCTTGAAAAAGAATTAGGATCTCGTTCTATGAAAGTTAAGGAACTTGGAGGAAAACTGTCTGCTCACCGAAGAAAGTCAGTCCCTTTAATGGAAGCCACAATTATCGAACTTCTTATGCAACTCGGAATCCCTAACGCTCAGTTCAAAATTCAATGTCAGACCCTTGAAGAACCTACACTTCATGGTTTTGATTCAGTGAAATTTCTCTTCACAGCAAACAGGAAAACCGATCTTCAGGATATTGCTAAAATTGCCTCAGGCGGCGAATTATCCCGGTTAATGCTCAGTATTAAATCCATTATCTCAGGATCACTGGGGCTTCCAACCATAATTTTTGATGAAATAGACACCGGCGTTTCCGGAGAAATTGCTTACAAAGTTGGGAAGATAATGAAGGAAATGTCGGCTTCACGCCAGGTTTTTGCAATCACGCACCTTCCTCAGGTAGCAGCCAAAGGCGATCAGCATTTGTTGGTTTACAAATTTGAAAAAGCCTCCGGTACCATTACTGAAATAAAGCAATTAGAGAAAAATGACCGGCTTGTCGAAATAGCACGTATGCTAAGCGGCGAACAAACTACCGATGCTGCAATGGCGAATGCCAGGGAATTACTATCGTAAATTGAAATACTAGGTAACTCCAAAAACATACGGGGTTTAAACCCCTCATGTTTAATGCGGTCAAAAACTAAAAATCAGCTTATAATAATTTTTTTTTTTGAAAATCGCCAACTTTTTTTGACCACAATCCCCCAAATCATATTAGTCACATTCCTCAAAACTCTTATTATATTGAGTAATAGCCTTATAACTCATACCCATGCTTGAAAAGCCACCATCATGGAAAAGATTTTGCATGGTTACTTTCTTAGTTAGATCAGAAAACATTGTGATGCAATAATCGGCACAATCTTCAGCACTTGCATTTCCCAGGGGAGACATTCTCTCTGTAAAGTCGATCAAAGTATCGATACCCGATACTCCGCTACCTGCTGTTGTACGGGTAGGAGATTGAGAGATTGTGTTAATTCGTATTTTTTTATCGCGGCCATAGATATATCCAAAGCTACGGGCAATAGATTCAAGAAGAGATTTAGCATCGGCCATATCATTGTATCCAAACAAGGTTCTTTGAGCTGCAACATAACTTAGCGCAACCACAGATCCCCATTCATTGATAGCATCCATTTTACGTGCCACCTGTAGCATCTTATGAAAGGAAAGCGCTGAAATATCAAGTGTTTTGAGGAAGTTAGGATAATCTATATTGTCGTAAGGAATACCTTTTCTCACATTAGGTGACATCCCAATCGAGTGCAATACAAAATCTATTTTGCCTCCATAAATTTCCATAGTGCGGGCAAAAACTTTTTCGATTTCCGCAACATTGGTGGCGTCAGCATGAATGATTTCGGAGTTGGTTTTTTTGGCTAACTCATCAAGCGTACCCAAACGAAGGGCAACAGCTGTGTTGGAAAGCGTAAACACAGCGCCTTCTTCGTGAGCTTTTTCTGCTACTTTCCATGCAATTGACTGATCATTCAGAGCACCAAAAATGATACCTTTTTTTCCTTTAAGAAGATTATAAGACATACAAATATTGATTAGGTTAAAAGTTGGGCAAAGATAGGCCAAAAGCTTTTAAGGGCAAATATTATTTAGAATTATTTAAAATAATCATTGCTAGCAAGCCTAATTTATTTTCCTGAAAATATTTACTAATTTCGATTCCCCAATTAAAGAGTAGATAGTTTAGATAACAATACCTTTTATTTATTTTTAAGATGTTTCCGGTAACATTTGAATTAAAAGATTAAATGAGTTTTAACCGCTAAAATGTTACCAAGATGAAAAGATTTGCATTAATCAACCTGTTTTTTTTCTTTTTTGCCAGTTTTGCAATTGTAAATGCTCAATCCGATAGTATCGCCATGAAAAAAGTTTTCGGCGGTTATCAATTCTCTCAACATGGTAAGGCTCTTACTATGCCAGGACTTGTAAAAGCAATGGAAGGCAATGAGCAAGCTCACAAGGAGATTATTGAAGCAAAGTCTACATACTCCACGGCTATGGTTCTTGGTTTATTTGGTGGAGGGCTGATAGGTTGGCCCATAGGAACTGCAATGGGAGGCGGTGATCCTCAATGGGCTTTGGCTGGAGTAGGTGTCGGCTTACTTGTTATTTCTATCCCAGTTGTTAAGAAGTTTAATAAACAAGCTGATAAAGCCATCAATACTTTTAATGGTGGCCTTTCGGTAAATAGAAATCTTTATATTCATGAACTCGAACTTGCAATTCTAGGAAATGGCATAGGATTCAGACTGAAATTTTAAATGTTAATATATACGATTATTAAGTTATGACTTTAACGCATTTTCGCTTATTGGCGATTGTCATTTTGATATTACCCTGCTTTGTTGCAGTAAACTCTCAAAAAAATTTTAAACCCGGTTTTGTAATTTCATTAAGTGGAGACACTTTAAAGGGAACCATCAATTACAATTACTGGAAAATTAATCCTGAAAAGATAGAATTCAGGCAAAATGAAAAGGATCAGGTCAGAATATTTTTACCTCTCGATATAAAAAAATTTGGAGTTTATGGTGAATTATATGTTGGTGCTATTGTGCAATCTGAGGTGGTTTCAGCGAATAGCTATGACAATACTCCAACATTAAAAACTGTAGCGGACACAATTTTTCTTCAAACAATAATTAAAGGTTCAAAAAGTCTTTATTGTTATAAAAATTCAGACAAAAAGGAACAGTTTTATATAGTTCAGGATTCAAAATACCAATTGTTAATTTACAAAAAATTTTACGTAAAAAAGGCTGGCAATACTGAGCTTGTTGAGAATTGTGTTTTCAGGGGGCAATTGTTGGCCTATTTTAAAGATTCTCCTGCAGTTCAACCTGAACTCCAGAATCTGCAGTATACAAAAGATGGATTGGGTGAGTTGTTAGAATTATATTATAACAGTTCAGGTTCTGTATGTGAATTTCGGAATTTCGGTTCAGGTTCTGAATCTCTAAATTCGCGGAAATCTGAGAAAATCGGGTTCGATTTTGGGGCTTTAGGTGGAATGTCATTAACCAAAGTATATTTTACAGGATCTGCTATGGATTATCTGGTAGGTAGTGATATTAATCCTTCATTTAATTTCGCTGGAGGACTATTCCTTGATATCATTTTCAGAGGTAAAAACAATAAATGGTCTTTGTATAACGAATTAATTTATTCTGCTTATGAAATAAAGAACTCTTACAGGAACCTTCCTAATCTCACGAATTACACCATTTTTCATTCGAATATTGGATATTCATACATTCGTCGCACAAATATGCTTCGTTATAAATACCCAATAGGTAATTGTTTCATTTTTTGTAATGCAGGCTTGACAGGTGGGTACGTTATTAATGAAATTAACCTTTTGAAAGAGGAAAAGGTTACTTCTGGAGTCAAAACCTATTCTCCAGAAAGAGCTGCTTTAAATGAGACTCGTGCATATGAAGGTGGATATGCGTTTGGATTGGGTGCCAAATACAAAAACTTCTCTCTGGAAACCCGATTCGAAAAGGGAAACGGGATGCAAAACACTTCAACTATTAAGTCATCTACCAGCAAATATTATTTTTTACTGGGTTACAAATTCTAGATAATACTTCTGTGTTTTACTGACATTTGATGTTTATGATACTCAAAGAGGCACCGTGTCATATAATATGCCTAACTCGGTTTTTACAGCAACAACCGAAACAACGATAGGAATAAAAGACATTCCGGCATTCAAATCAGAGCCAAATATACTTTCTCTTTTTGATAGTACATTCCTTGAGAAAAACACAGATTATATGGCGGGATTGTCGAATACAGACATGTTCAATAATACATTTAAACTGATGTTTCCTCCTTCCATATCCGTTGAAGTTACCAGAGGTGTTGGTGATTACACTTATACGAAAGACGCAGGAAAGCTGGAATTCAGTTTAAAAGGGAAAAACTCTGAAACGTATATTTTCCTGAAATTCACTGGGGAAGGACGGATATCCCTTGACAGTGATCTTTTAAACGAAGTAGGTTATCCACTTATGAAAACTTACTTTTTAAATCAATAATCAGGAAAATCCAAGTTCTGTTTTTTTGAAGTGAGAAACGACGTTTTTATGTTTCCTGAATTTCTAACCCTTGTATAAATCAGAAATTCAGCATTTTACGAAAATGTAATTTTGATTTTCTTGTTATTACGTAACGGCAGATTTGGATTTCGACGGATTTGTTAGTTATTTTAACCCGTTATTAACCAACTAATCCCGAAATGACTGCAAAAATTCTGTTGATAGCATTCTTTCTACTTTTCCCGGTACTTGTAATCTATCTGGGTAACACCTATTCATATATCCGCAAAATCGGATCAATTGTTATTTGTTATATCGTTGGCCTTTTTGTAGGTAATATTGGTATTCTTCCTTCTAACCTTGAAGGTATGAATGATATTCTAACTTCCATTACTATTCCGCTTGCGATCCCACTTTTACTCTTTTCTGAAGATATAAGAAAATGGGTTAAGCTGGCTAAAACGACTTTTATTTCCTTGCTCTTGGGAGTTTTAGCGGCAACCATCATGGTTGTTATCGGGTTTTTTATTTTCAGAAGTCATATTCCCGATTGCTGGAAAATTTCAGGAATGCTTATTGGTGTTTATACCGGTGGCACACCGAATCTTGCTGCTCTAGCTACTATGCTTGACGTCGACAACGAAACCTATATATTAACCAATACCGCAGATCTGGTTGTTGGCTCGGTTGTATTATTATTCCTGCTAACCTTTGCCCAACGTTTCTTTTTACTCTTTATGCGACCTTACAAATCAACAGATGGAATTGAAAATCTGAACCGTACAGAGGAAATGGTGAGCGAATTTGAATCGTATAGTGGAATATTCTCAAAAACTATTTTTCTTAAATTATTAAAGGGATTTGGATTAACTGTTCTCATTTCCGCAATTGGCGGTGGGATAAGCATGTTGTTTCCCAAAAACAACCAAACGGTAATTGCAATTCTTATTATTACTTCCCTTGGGATTGTTGCATCAACCTTTCCTGCAATAAATCGCATAAAAAAGACCTTTCAGCTGGGAATGTATTTCATCCTCATTTTCAGTTTGGTTGTGGCTTCTACAGCTGATCTGAGCAAGATGTTTAACAGCGAAAATTCTGAGTTTCTGATTTCAATATTCTTGTACATACTTATTGCTGTGCCCGGAGCAATGCTAATTCATGGAATTCTTTCATGGATATTTAAAATTGATGTGGATAATTTTCTGATAACAACAGTTGCCCTTTCCATGTCGCCACCATTTGTCCCTGTTGTTGCTGGTGTCCTGAAGAATAAAGCAATTGTTTTATCGGGTATAATTATTGGGATTATTGGATACGCCATTGGAAATTATCTGGGTGTGATTGTGGCCTATACATTGAAATATTTTAGCTAGCTTTCACAACCATGAGCCTCCTGATATTCAATATCAAAAATCTTTTTCAGGTTTCCGACCAGAACCCTAAAATCCGCAAAGGCAAAGAGATGCAGGTGATTCCTTCGCTTGAAAATGCGTGGTTGTACTGTGAGGATGAAAAGATTGTGGATTTTGGAAGTATGTCCGAAATTCCACAGGAATACATGAAATCAGATAATATTTACGATGCATCCGGTCGGTTGGTGTTGCCTGCATTTTGTGATTCTCACACACATCTTGTGTATGCCGGCAGCAGGGAAACTGAATTTATTGATAAAATAAAAGGTCTTTCATACGAGGAAATAGCAAAAAACGGAGGTGGCATTTTGAATTCAGCAAAAATCCTTCACGATACTCCAGAAAATGAACTTTTTAGGAAATCGGCCGAAAGGATTAAGGAAATTATGCGTCTTGGGACCTGCTCAGTGGAAATAAAGAGCGGTTACGGATTGAATACTGCAGATGAGTTAAAAATGCTTCGTGTAATTCGCAGGATCAAACATGCATTCCCACTCACAGTAAAAGCAACATTTTTAGGCGCTCATGCCCTTCCGGAAGACTATAAAAGCAATAGAGAAGAGTATATCGAAAAAATTATCACAGAAATGATTCCTGCCGTTAAATTTGAGGAGTTGGCAGATTATATTGATGTTTTTTGCGATCATGGCTTTTTTACACCGGAGGAAACAGATAAAATTCTAAGTGCTGGGATACAATGCGGACTCCGTCCTAAGATTCATGCCAATGAACTGGGATTATCAGGAGGCATTCAGATAGGGGTAAAGCATAATGCCTTATCTGTAGATCACCTTGAATATGTTGAAGATAATGAAATTAGATCGTTGCTGGGTAGTAATACAATCCCTACGCTACTTCCAGGTGCATCTTTTTTTCTGGGGATTGGATATGCGCCTGCACGTAAAATGATTGATGCTGGATTACCTCTCGCACTAGCAACAGATTACAATCCCGGGTCATCCCCATCCGGAAATATGAGTTTTATTCTATCTCTTGCATGCATTAAACTTCGCATGCTACCTGAAGAAGCTTTAAATGCAGTTACCATTAACTCTGCTTATGCAATGGGAGTTGAGTCCACTGAAGGAAGCATCACACCCGGAAAATCGGCTTCATTTATCATTACCCGCAAAATTCCCGGACTGGAATTTATTCCCTACTCTTTCGGAGCTGATCTGATTGAACATGTTTACTGCAAAGGGCAGTTAATCAGATAATTAATCCAATTTCTTTAATTAAAGATCTTTTTCACTATTATCCGTTACAACAATACCTCGTTTGTAACAGGACTCTATATTAATAGCTTTTTATTTATCAATGATATAGTCGCTTCGATATGATCCCGTTAGGGATCAAATATCGGTAGGGATCTGGAAAATCCTAAATTATTCAAATCCAAAAGAATTTAATATATGTCGCTTTTAAAATTAGCTACCTAACAAATAAACACATAATAATTTAATTAGTATATAAAAAACAGGGGTGTGAAACAAAAAAAATAATAAATAAATTGGTTAGATGCCATAAAAAATATATGTTTGCACCGAAAACAATATTTATTTAAAAAAAATTGCTTTATGAAATTATTGCGTAAAAAGAATCTGTTATCATTGGTTCTGCTTTTTGCCTGCAGCTCAGGGATATTTGCTGCTGACACAACACCAATTGATACTGGAGCAACCTCATGGATGCTCACATCCACAGCACTGGTGTTACTAATGATCCCTGGTCTGGCCATGTTCTACGGAGGTCTCGTTAGAACAAAAAATGTTTTAGGAACAATTATGCATAGTTTTGCTGCAATGGGAATAATGAGTATTCTCTGGGTGGCAGTTGGCTACAGCATGAGTTTCGGACACAATGTGCTGGGAGGATGGTTTGGTTGGAACCCTGATTATTTCTTTCTCAAGGGAATCGATGAAAATATAATGCCTGCCGGAATACCTGAATACGTCTTTTCAATGTTTCAGGGAAAATTCGCAATTATTACACCTGCACTGATTGCCGGTGCATTTGCTGAAAGGGTTTCTTTTAAGGCTTATGTATTTTTTATAGCGATATGGGGAATTTTTGTATATAACCCACTTTGTCATTGGGTATGGGCAAGCGATGGTTTCCTTTTTAATCTGGGAGCTGCCGGAGCCATTGACTTTGCAGGGGGTACAGTTGTTCATATTTCTGCCGGCGTAAGTGGGCTGGTAGCAGCTATTTATCTGGGTGCCAGAAGAGGTTATCCTTATCAGGTAATTCGCCCAAATAACCTGGTATTAACAATGCTTGGTGCTGGTTTACTTTGGGTTGGTTGGTTTGGATTTAATGCTGGAAGCAGTATTTCCAGCGGACTCAGTACAGCTCAGGCCCTTACAGCTACTCAGGTTGCAGCAGCTGCCGGAGCAATGACGTGGATGATTATTGAAGGGGTTCATCAGGGAAAAGCTACTGCACTTGGATTTGCCAGCGGTATTCTTGCCGGACTAGTTGCTGTAACTCCTGCTGCGGGTGTGGTTCAGCCATACGGTGCAATGATACTTGGAATGCTGGCATCAATAATTTGCTATATGGCTATTATGTTGAAGAACAAACTGGGTTATGATGATAGTCTTGATGCATTCGGAATTCATGGTGTAGGTGGAATTGTAGGTGCAATAATGCTGGTATTTTTTATTCGTCCATCCTGGATGGCTAATGCTTCAGCAGCTTTTGGTGGCGACTGGACAGTTTTGAATCAGCTTGGAGTACAGGCGCTTGCTGTTGGGGTTGCAATACTTTATGCAGCAGTAATGACGCTTATAATTATATTTGTAATTGACAAAATATTTAAGTTCAAATCGTCTGAAATCGATGAAATGGCTGGTCTTGACCGCGCATACCACGGTGAAAGAGGATATGGAATGCTTAACCCTAATTAGTAAAAAAAATGAAACTAATAACAGCAATTATACGAGAAGCTCAACTCGATCAGGTGCGCGAAGCACTCATCGAAGCTGATATAAAAAGAATTTCTGTAAGCCGTGTTTCAGGTCACGGACAACAGAGAATTGAAGAAATGTACCGAGGACAGGTAATTGTACCTGATCTCATTCCTAAAATTAAAATTGAAATAGCCGTAAACGAAGAATTTGTTGATATTACTATCGAAACGATCCTTAAATCTGCTCGTACTGATGGTCCGGATGGTAAAGTGGGAGATGGAAAGATATTCATTACCCCGCTTGAAGAAGTTATCCGGATTCGTACCGGAGAGCGCGGTGGAAAAGCGATTTAAGTACTTCTTTCTAGTTTTTTAGAACCCGGGATCTTTGGATTCCGGGTTTTTTTTGAGATATCTCAGGCTTTTAGCCTGGGGGTCATCGTTTTTGCTGGTTCGGCAGTCTCAGCCAACATTACCCTTGTACCTCTTTCCCGAAATTACCAAATAACCAAATAATTACAGATATTTGTACTCAAATCCAGAAAACACCAATATGATCCGTCTCATCGAATGTGTACCCAATTTCTCCGAAGGCAGAGATATGAGTATTATTAAGCAGATTACCAATGAAATAGAAAAAGTTGAAGGAATAAGGCTTTTAGATGTCGATCCCGGAAAAGCAACAAACCGCACGGTTGTTACCTTTGCGGGCGAACCGGAAGCAGTTGTTGAAGCTGCATTTCAGGCTGCAAAAATAGCTTCTGAACTAATTGATATGTCTCATCATAATGGTGAACATCCCCGTTTCGGGGCAACAGACGTTTTGCCTCTTATCCCGATCTCAGGGATCAGTATGGAAGAAACGGTTGGTTTTGCTCATAAACTGGCAGAACGAATCGGAAATGAACTGTCAATCCCGGTATATTGTTACGAAAGTGCTGCACTTCATGAAAGCAGGAAAAACCTCGCTGAGGTCCGTTCTGGAGAGTACGAGGGTCTCCCCCGAAAATTGACCGATCCTCACTGGAAACCTGATTTCGGACCGGCGGTGTTTAATCCCAAAATCGGCGCAATAGCACTAGGTGCAAGGGATTTTCTCGTGGCATACAATATAAACCTGAATACAACATCGGTTAGAAGAGCTAATGCCGTAGCATACGACATCCGGGAAAAAGGCAGAGTTAAAAGGGATGGCGACACAGTTGCCGGAAAAATCGTGAAAGATGAAAAAGGTAATACCGTTTATATTCAGGGATCTCTCAAAGCGGTCAAGGCAATCGGATGGTATATTAAGGAATACGGCATCGCGCAGATATCCATCAATCTCACAAATATCAGCATAACTCCGATGCACATTGCATTTGACGAAGCCTGTAAAAAAGCGGAGGCTCGGGGCATGAGGGTTACCGGATCTGAACTGGTAGGCATGGTGCCACTGAAAGCTATGCTTGAGGCAGGAAAATATTTTCTCAAAAAACAAAAAAGGTCGTTGGGAGTTTCCGATGCAGAGCTTATTAAAATCGCAGTGAAATCGCTTGGATTAGATGAACTGGCTCCTTTTAACCCGAATGAGAAAATCATCGAATACAAATTAGAAAATAAGACTGGAAAACGACTCGTTTCGATGAATCTGACAGATTTCGTAAACGAAACCGCCTCTGAATCCCCCGCACCAGGTGGCGGTTCAATCAGTGCTGCTATGGGTGCCATGGGAGTAGCACTTGGTACCATGGTTGCGAATTTATCTTCCCATAAAAAGGGATGGGATGACCGTTGGGAAGAATTCAGCAATCACGCAGAAAAAGGAAAGAAATTGCAAAACGAATTACTTGCGCTGATTGATGAAGATACACATGCATTTAATGCGATAATGGAAGCGTTTTCGCTGGCTAAAAACTCCCCCGAAGAAAAAGAAATTCGTAAAACAGCCATACAGAAGGCCACCCTTAATGCAATTGAAATCCCTTTAAAAACTATGCAAACAGCTTTTGAAGGGTTTGAGCTGATACAGCAAATGGTTAAAACCGGTAATCCGAATTCTGTATCCGATGCAGGTGTTGGAGCATTGGCAATACGTTCATGTATTATGGGAGCTTGGCTAAATGTTAAGATTAATGCATCATCTTTTGAAGACAAATCAGTTGTAAATAATATTCTTGAAAAAGGCCAAAATATTATTAATAATACAATAGGAACTGAAGCTGGTATTTTGGAAGAAATTGACCTTATTCTGAATAAGCAGAAATGAACCTTTCACTGATAAATTCCACTTTACTTTTTGCCGATAACGAATGAAACCTAAATTTGTTACAGATTGACGAAAAGAATTTTAATATTTATTAACATATCTTAAAATTTGTTTTCCTGCCTTATTTTCTCTAAAAGCCTTATGTTTACAGTATGTTCATTGTAATTCACGTAAAAATACGTCATGCCGTTTACCGACACAGTACTTACAAAGCCCTTTGTTAGACTGTAATTTGTTTTTTCTTTTGTTTTTTTTTTATAGATTTGGCATCACAGAATAATTCTTTTATTAACTATTTATAAACCTAAAATTTTTATCTATGAAAAGATTTACAGTTTTACTGGCATTCTTCGTGTTTGTAGGCTTCCAGGCTTTGCAGGCACAGAATGTACAGATCACGGGTAACGTGACCAGTGCCGATGACGGGTCGCCACTACCCGGGGTGTCGGTTGTAGTTAAAGGAACTACAATTGGTACAGTTACTAATTTTAATGGTGACTATGAACTAAGCGTTCCTCAAAGTGCTACCAGCCTAAGTTTTAGTTTTGTTGGTATGATTGCACTGGACTTAGCCATTGAAGGCAGAACTATCATTGACCTTGTGATGCAGGCCGACGCTTTGGATCTTGGTGAAGTAGTTGTAACGGCTCTTGGAGTTTCAAGAGAAAAGAAATCCATCGGTTATTCCGTACAGGATGTTTCGGGTGAAGATCTTTCCAAAGCACGTGAACAAAACATCATCAACTCTTTATCCGGTAGAGTAGCCGGGGCACAGATTACAAATAGTTCAGGTGCCGTTGGTGCATCTACCAGAATTGTTCTCAGAGGTGCTTCTTCATTAGGTGGTAACAACCAGCCTCTTTTTATTGTTGACGGTATTCCTATCGATAACTCCAACATGGGGGGAACCGGTAACGACGGTGTAAACAGAGGAAACGGTGCTGCCGATATCAACCCAAATGATGTTGAAAAAATGACCGTGCTAAAAGGGCCAAATGCTGCTGCTCTTTACGGATCACGCGCATCAAACGGAGTTATTCTTATCGAAACAAAAACTGGTAAAGGCTCAAAAGGTCTTGGAATTTCAGTTAGTAATTCTACTTCTTTCGAAACTCCACTCAGACTTCCTGATTTCCAGAATGGTTACGGACAAGGATCAAGTGGTGCTTTTGAATTCGTTGATGGTGCTGGTGGTGGTATCAATGACGGAACTGACGAAAGTTGGGGTCCAAAACTTGACGCTGGTTTAATGATTCCACAATTTGATTCACCAGTTGTTGGTGGTGTTCGCGAAGCTACACCTTGGGTGTCACAGCCAGATAACGTTAGATCTTTATTTAACACTGGACAAACATCTTCTACTAACGTTGCTATTTCCGGTGGAAACGATAAAGCTACTTTCCGTGCATCTTATACAGGAACAGGCCAGACAGGTATGGTTCCAAATACTGATCTTACTAAGAAAAATCTTGCTCTTAATGGTAGCCTGAATGTTACCAACAAGATGACAGTAAGCGGTGGAGCAACTTATATTAATTCAACTTCCAATAACATGCCAAGTTACGGGTATGATGCTCAGAACATCATGCAACAGTTTATTTGGTTTGGTCGTCAAGTTAACATGGATAACCTTAGGACTTATACAAATCCTGATGGCACCAAAAACAGCTGGAACAATAATTATCACAACAACCCATTCTACACTTTGAACGAGAACACAAACACAATGCAACGTGAAAGATTCATAGGTAATGCAAAAGTTTCTTACCAGTTTACTGATTGGTTAAGCGGCTTTGTTAGAACCGGTGGTGATATTTACTCAAATATCAATACTGAAAGACGCGCATTTGGTGATATTGACAATCCTTTTGGATATTACTATGAATCAGCTAGAACAGTTAGAGAAATAAATTCTGACTTCTTGTTAACTGCAAATAAACAGATTAGCCAGGATTTGTCTTTCTCCTTAAGCGTTGGAGGTAGCCGTATGGATTATTCAAACCAGTATAACAACGGTACTGCTGAAGAATTGGTTCTTCCTAACGTATATAACCTTTCTAACTCAGCAGTTGCGCAGAAAACTACCAATAAGATTTTAAAAAGGAGAATTAACTCACTTTATTCTGCTGGTCAGGTGACATACAAAGATGCTCTTACACTTGATGGTACTTTCAGAAATGACTGGTCAAGTACTTTACCTGAATCAGAAAACTCTTATCAATACTATTCAGTAGCACTTTCTGGTGTTTTCACTGATCTTTTGAATATTGATTCACAAGTTCTGAACTTTGGTAAAGCCAGAATTTCTTATGCAAAAGTAGGTAGCGATACTGATCCTTACAAACTCTTACCAATCGTTTCTTTTGGTGAAGGCTGGAGTGCAGCAACAAAAGTTCCTAACATGTTTGTTCCAAACACTCTGCCTAATGCAGGCCTAAAACCTGAGTTTAAAAACTCTCTTGAATTTGGTGTTGACTTGAAGTTCTTTAACAACAGATTAGGTGTTGATGCAACTTATTATAGTTCACAACAAACCAATCAGATTATCGATATCCCTGTTTCTCCTGCCAGTGGTTTTATATTCAAAAGTGTTAACGCAGGTCGTATTGATAATAAGGGTGTTGAAGTTATGGTTTATATCACTCCTGTTAAAACAAAAGATTTTAATTGGGAAATTACTATTAACTATGCTAAAAACATCAACGAAGTTGTTGAACTTGCCCCTGGTGTTGACCAATATGTACTTGGAACTTACTGGAGCATGCAGGTTATTGCTATTCCCGGCCAGCCTTACGGAACATTTTACGGATATGATGTTAAACGTGACCCAGATGGAAATATCCTGAACGTAAACGGTCTTCCAAAACAAGGTGATATTAAAGCTCTTGGAAATTACCAACCCGACTGGACCGGTGGTATGAAAAATGACATCAGATACAAAAACCTTTCATTAGGTGTGTTAATTGACACCAGAATGGGTGGCGAATTGTATTCAATGACAACCTCATGGGGTCGATATGCAGGTGTTCTTGAAGAAACTCTTCTTGGAAGAGAAGGCGGTATAGTTGGTATTGGTACAAAACAACTTGCTGACGGAAGTTATGTTGCTAATGATGTAGTTGTTTCATCTGAAGAATACAACAAAGCAGTTTATCAGAACAACATTTGTTACCCAAGTGTTTTTGACGCCAGCTATGTTAAATTACGTGAAGTAACTTTAGGCTACACTTTCAATAAAATTGGAAATCTGCCAATACGTAATCTTAATGTTTCTTTCGTAGGAAGAAACCTCCTTCTTCTTTGGGCTAAAGTTCCACATATTGATCCTGAAACTTCATTTGATAACACTAACGTTCAGGGTATTGAATTTGGACAGTTACCTTCAGCCAGAAGCTTAGGATTTAATGTAAGTGTTAATTTTTAAGGAACTTAGAAAAGCAATAAAATATGAAAACAACAATATTTAGAGGATTTATCATAATTTTCGCAACTTCTTTGGTTTTGCAGTCTTGCACCAAGGATTTTGATAAAATTAACACTAATCCCAATGATCCTGCGTTGGAGACGGCGTTGCCAAAACTGCTTCTCCCTAACGTGATTGAAAACATGACTGAGAGAACTTATGAAATCTTCCTTGGTCACGAAATGGGCAATTGCTGGGTACAACACATGGCAAAAGTTCAGTACACTGACGAAGATCGTTACATGCCACGTTCCGGTGTTATTAACAACACATGGACCAGCTTTTATGCAACCAGTGGTATGGATAATGCTCTTCTGAAAAAGATCGCTATTGCTCAGGGTCTTAAGAATTATGAAGGTATATCACTTGTTTGTGAAGCATATATTACTTCAGTTCTCACTGACTTGTTTGGACCCGTTCCTTACAGTGAAGCATGGAGATCTGGTGCCGCCGATGGTGGAATTCTGCAACCAGCTTATGATGATCAGGAATCTATCTACAGAGCTCTGATTACCAGCCTTGATTCTGCTAATTCATATCTTGCAAGTGGTACAGACGAAATTGAAGGTGACCTTCTTTTTGGTGGCGATGTTGCTGCTTGGCAAAAATTTGCTAACTCACTTCATGCACGTTTGGTGCTTCGCATGTCGGCAAAAGATGAAGCTTTTGCAACTATTGAACTGACTAGGATGTTTGGTAATGCTGCTAAGTATCCGGTTTTTGAATCAAATGATGATAATGCTCAGCTTATCTTCTTAGGCTCATTACCAAGCAACAACCCAATTCATGAGAACCGCAAAACACGTGATGATCACAGGGTTAGCTTATCAGTTGTTGATTTAATGTGGAATAATTCCCCAAATATGGATTACCGTATTGCTCTTTTTGCTCAGAATTTAGGTAGTGCAAATGGTTATTTCGTGGGATTACCCAATGGATTAACTTCACCAAAAGCTTTGGCTTATAATGGAAACGGTCTGAAATATACTTCAAAGCTTGGTTCTTATTTCACTGCAGCTACTGCTCCTGGTGTACTGATGAATTATGCAGAAGTACTTTTCATAAAATCAGAAGCTGCTCTTAAAGGTTATATTGGAGGTGGTGATCTTGAGGCTGAAGTGAATTATGAAGCTGCTGTTAAAGCTTCTTATTATCAGTTTGGTGATGCTTTAGTTGCTGCTACGGCTGGTATTTGGGTTAACGACGACTGGGATATTGACAGTTTGGCAAATGATTTTTATGCAAACGACAACTGGACTTGGAACGCTGGTTATACCGAAGATGATAAAATGGAACTCATAGGTACTCAGAAATGGGTTGCTATGTTTGACCAGGGACTTCAGTCATGGTTCGAATGGAGACGTATCGGTTACCCAGTTCTTATTGCCGCTGAAGACGGCGACCTTGATGGAACTATACCTCAGAGGGTCTCCTATCCGATAGTAGAGTTTGGTACTAACAATACAAATCGTGATGCAGGTATAACTCTTCTTGGTGGACCTGACGACCTGAAAACTCGCGTATGGTGGGACACTGAAGACAACATTGTGGTAAAATAAGCCACATGTTCTTAGATGTTATTTTTAATTAATAAATTTTCAAAAAATATGAAAAATATATTTCAAAAATCAATCTGGGCTTCATCTGTTTTCCTGCTGATGTTTACTGCAAACTCATGTATGGAAAATACTGACATCCTTACTGAAAATGCAAAAGCCGGAGGACTTGTAAAACCGGTTACTGCAAATTTTCCGTACAAACTTGGCGCAACTCCAACATTTGATGTTGTAGTTATAGTTCCTGTTGGGCCTGCTATTACCTCTATAAAAGTTATGAATAGCTATACCAACAAGAAAGACACACTATTATCAAACGAAGTTGTAATGAGTACAATTAACGTTGCTGGTGCTAATGCTACTGAAGAATTAAGTCAGACCTTTACACTTGCATACGCTGACCTCATTAAGGATCTAGTTATCGACAGTGGTGCTATGTCAGCTAATGAGTTAACGCTGAATATTGGTGATTTCTGGACTTTCCGTTATGTAGCTGTTATGTCCGACGGACGCGAAGTTGCTAATAATGCTAAAACCACCATTGCTGTTGCTAACCAATATGCTGGAAACTACGAATGCAAAGGTGTTTTTACACACCCTGTAAATGGCCCGCGTAAGATCGATGAAGAAAAGTTCCTCACCCCGGTTACTGCTACAAAATGCTGGTGCTGGCTTGTGACCTGGGAGGATCAGGTTATGACATTTATATTGACGTACAGGATGACAACACTTGCGTTGTTACCAAAGGTCCAAATGCTATAACAGATGTATTTATGAGCGCAGGACTTACAAATGCATTCAATCCTGTTAATAAAAACTTTGATCTTAGCTATTACTATGTAGGAAGTACAGGAGGGAATAGAGTTATAGTAGAAAACTACAATCCTTTGTAGTATTTAAATTACCAATTTAAAAAAGGCTGTCCCAGAAGGACGGCCTTTTTTTGTTACTAAAAACACAACTGATAATTCAATGTCGTTGACTTAAGAAATTTTCCGATTCTAAAAAATGCCCCACTCCAACCTCCCGAACTCGGGAGGTTGGAGTGGGGCTGATTTTTGAAGATTTCGGACACCCTTAAGTAAACGACATTGACTGATAATTTATTATATTTGTGGACTGAAATACCTAAACTTGTTTTGTGTTTGTTATTTAATTGCCCTTCGATTTAGGATGTATCGGTTATGTTTCAGGGTAACAAGCCTTAAATTACTTGTTTTTTTGCACTATTTGAAATGGCTTTTTAAGATTAATTAAATGGATAAAACAACATTAACCCATCTTAGGGAACTTGAATCTGAGTCGATATACGTAATCCGTGAGGTGGCAGCTCAATTTGAGCGTCCTACACTTCTTTTTTCAGGTGGTAAAGATTCAATTGTTATGTACTACCTTGCTCGTAAGGCTTTCTGGCCTATGCCGGTTCCTTTTCCTTGTCTACACATCGATACTGGCCATAATTTCCCTGAAACCCTCACTTTTCGTGATGAGTTAATGGAGAAAACCAATGGGAAAGTAATTGTTAGACTTGTGCAAGATAGCATTAACACAGGCCGTGCTGTTGAAGAAAAAGGGTATAATGCAAGTCGTAACGTACTTCAGACTGTTACTTTACTTGACGCAATTGAAGAGCACAAATTTGATTGTGCACTTGGCGGAGGAAGACGCGACGAAGAGAAGGCGCGAGCAAAAGAACGGTTTTTCTCACACCGTGATGAGTTTGGTCAGTGGGATCCTAAAAATCAACGCCCTGAGCTGTGGAACATCTTTAACGGCAAGAAAAATATGGGCGAACACTTCAGGGTTTTTCCCATAAGTAATTGGACTGAAATGGACGTTTGGCAATACATTTTTCTGGAAGAAATTGAAATTCCTGATTTGTATTTTACGCATAAAAGAGAGGTGTTTTTCAGGGATGGAATCTGGCTTGCAAAAGCACCATTTCTTGAAATGAAAGCATCTGAAAAGGCTGAGACTCTTGATGTGCGTTGCCGCACTATTGGCGATATCACTTGCACTGGTCTTACGCTCTCAACAGCCAACTCCCTCGAAGATATAATTAATGAAGTAGCAGCTACCCGCGTAACTGAAAGGGGAGGGAGATACGACGATAAGCGTTCAGAGGCAGCTATGGAGGATAGGAAGAAAGAGGGGTATTTTTAATTTATCTCATAGTATTAACCTTTGTGAACCTTTGAGCTTCTTTGTGTGCTTTGTGACACAATTATTACACAGCAATTACACAGAGATCACAAAGAAGCACTAAGTTACACAAAGAGAAAAATAAGGAAATGACAGAGAACGAATTGTCAAATGTGATAATTGGTTGTGCCATCGAAGTGCATAGGCAACTCGGGCCAGGATTATTAGAATCAGCTTATAGGGAGTGTTTATATTATGAACTTAAGTTATTAGGATTGGATGTTCAAAAAGAAAAACCTATGCCTATAATTTATAAAGATGTTAAACTTGATCACGGTTATAGGATTGATCTTCTAGTTGAAAATAAAGTTGTGATTGAATTAAAAACTGTTGAATTCTTAAACGAAGTACATATAGCACAAGTTCTTACTTATTTAAAACTCGGAAATTTTACACTTGGTTTGATTCTTAATTTCCATGTTACAGTGCTTAAAGAAGGGATTAAAAGAGTTATCCTTTAACAGCATTTATTTTAAATTGATTTTGTCTAAAATTCGCGATTAAATATGACAGCAAACGAAAAAACAAACCCAACCCCAGGTTACCTCGATATGGAACTCCTGCGATTCACTACTGCAGGAAGTGTTGATGATGGGAAAAGCACATTAATAGGCCGACTTCTTTATGATAGCAAATCTATTTTCGAAGATCAGATGGAGGCTGTAAAACTCGCTAGCGAAAGAAGGGGCGACGAGCATGTGAATCTCGCGCTTCTTACCGACGGGCTTCGTGCAGAGCGTGAACAAGGAATTACAATTGATGTTGCATACAGGTATTTTGCTACTCCCAAGCGAAAATTCATTATTGCCGATACTCCGGGTCATATTCAATACACCCGTAATATGGTAACCGGAGCTTCCACAGCAAATCTGGCAATCATTCTGGTTGATGCACGTCAGGGTGTACTGGAGCAAACCATTCGTCATGCCTATATCGCTTCATTGTTGCGTATTCCGCATGTGATGATTTGCATAAATAAAATGGACCTCGTTGATTACAAGGAAGACGTTTTCGAGTCCATTAAAAAAGAATTCAGCCAGATTGCAGCAAAGCTTGATATTCTCGACGTACGCTTTATCCCTATTAGTGCGCTGAAAGGTGATAACGTTGTTGAAAGATCCAAAGTTATGAACTGGTATGATGGCCCAACTCTGATGTGGGTACTTGAAAATATTCATATCGGTAATGACCTTAATATGGTCGACAGTCGTTTCCCGGTACAATATGTAATTCGTCCGCAATCGGCTGAATATCACGATTATCGCGGATATGCAGGCCGCATTGCAAGCGGGGAATTCAGTAAAGGCGATAAAGTGAAAATTCTTCCATCAGGCTTTGCATCTACCATTGCATCAATTGATACCATGACCGGTAGTCTTGAAACTGCTCACGCCCCAATGTCTGTGACAATTACTCTTACTGATGATGTGGACATTAGCAGGGGAGACATGATTGTGGTGGATTCAAAGGAACCGGTAGTTAGTCAGGATGTGGAAATGATGGTATGCTGGCTGAGCGAAAAACCAATGGCTCTGAATGGCAAATATACTCTGCGTCATACCAGTAACGATGTAAAATGCCTGATTAAAGAGCTAAATTATAAGATGGATATAAACAGTCTTGAGAAAATCCGTGACGTCAACTCTTTAGCTCTGAATGAAATAGGACAAATCAAGGTACGTACTACTAAACCATTGTTTTTTGATTCCTATAGAAATAACAGGATTACTGGAAGTGTTATTCTGATTGAAGAGGGAACGAATAATACAGTAGGAGCGGGGATGATAATCTAGCATCAATTCACCACGATGTTCCGAACTAGCCTCAATGAATGAGTGTAGCGATTCTGTTCTTTTGAAAATATCCCCTGATGGTCGATTTCATCAATTTTCACTCTTCCTGAAGCATGAAGTATTTTTCCTTTTTCCAAAATCATTCCAACATGTATGATTTTACCTTCTTCATTATCGAAAAAAGCAAGATCTCCAGGTTGAGCTTCATCAATAAAACTCAATGTTTTGCCAAAAGTTGATTGAGCCGAAGCATCCCTCGGTATCTCAATTCCAGCCTGTCGATAAAGATTCTGCACCATACCTGAACAATCGAAGCCAAACCCGCCACGTGCACCCCATAAATAAGGTATAGAAAGTAGTTTTAATCCATTTATTACAATATTCTCTCTGAACTTGGAGTGAACTTCTTTCTTTATTTCAGGGATATGGAATTCGTTTTGATCAATTTTTATTTTACCCGGGGATGAAATCCTCAGCAAACTCCCGGAACCGATAATTATTGGCTCGATAGTATTTACAGGTTTAAGAAGATTAAATACCTCATGAGTTACAAGTACCGGAAGTTTTTTTAGCGAGCTCCATTCTTCCTCTGAAAGATAGTAAATACAGTGTGTATTGATCCAACCTTCGTATTGATCATGAAGCAGGCTGATGAGACTAAAGCTCTTTTGTTTGTCATCACTCAGGATTGAAAAGCTCTCGCCGAAAAGCACCTGATTGACCATTTCGCTAGTGCTTTCCGGATGTCTCCGCATGGGAATGTAAGCCTGATAACAAATTCCGGTTGGGTACATTATTTTTTCATTTAATACTTAAAAACCTTTCCTCCAGCTATAACCTGCTGGGTTTTCTGGTCAAATACAGACTTTTGACCAGTGCGAAGTGCGGCTGTAACCATAATATTTGCAATGGAATGGTTATATCCTACTTCGACAGGCGCGTTGGTAACAACATTTTTATCTCTGACGCATTGCATCCAGTTTTTCATGTGAGCATCGGTTAGGGGATCCGATCCCATGCTTACCCCTGAATCAGCTTTAAACTGAGGCAATTCGAACGATTCAAGCAAATTTGCCTTCATATTCATAGCAGCAGCTTCGCGTTCCTGCATTCCACCTTCTGACGTGATTTTGTTGCTGTCGAGGTCGAGTTTTCCACCATTAGAGAAATACCATTCTTTTGTTCCTCCGGAGGAATTATGCATCCTGGAAGTATAAAGCACCTGAAATCCTTCTTCAGGTTTGTCGAATGGACCATAATCAAAGACTGCGCTCATGGTATCATTGTTTTTTCGACCGTCTTTCCACATATAAATACCTCCGTTTGCCGCAACTGATCTTGGATGAGCTAGTTTTGTGAACCAATGAACAGTGTCAATCTGGTGCGACATCCATTGACCGGGTATACCCGAAGAATATGGCCAGAAAAGCCGGTATTCGCAATATTTACGCGGATCCCATGGTTCGAAAGGACGATTCATCAGATAACGTTTCCAGTCGGTATCAGTTTCTTTTATGCTGGAGATCAAGTCAGGTAGCCTCCACCGGCCGGGTTGATTTACATTCCATGTCATTTCCACCATGGTTATATTCCCAAACTTTCCCGATTGGATATAATCTGCAGCAGCGGTATAGTTAGGCCCACTTCTGCGTTGAGATCCGATCTGTATTACTTTGCCTGCTTTTTTAGCAGCTTTGAGTGCGAAAATAGCGTCATCCATGGTTTCTGCGAAAGGCTTTTCGCAATATACATCGCATCCTGCATCAACACCTTCTGCTAGGAGCAAAGCATGCTGAAAGTCAGCAGTACAAACAATAACTGCATCTAGTTTCTGTTCCCATAATTCATCAGAGTTGCGGGCAAGGAAAACTTCTTTTCCGGTATTGGCTTTCATCCAGTCCTGACCTTCCTGTCGTCTACGGTTCCAAAGATCTCCAATAGCTACAAATTCAAAATTCATATCATTTGCATACTTAAGGAACGATGGTCCTAATGAATCCTTGAAACGATTTGAAAACCCGAGAACTCCAACTCTTATTTTGTCGTTGGAACCCTTGATATTTCCGTAACTTTTTGCTGAAAAGCCCATTCCGCCTATTGTTACTGCCGCAGAACTGATGGCTGCTTTCTTAAGAAAATCTCTTCTTGATGTTTCCATGTGGTATGATATTGAAAGTTTTATTGTACAGATTATTATTTATTCCTAAAAGTATCGAAAATATTTTTTTCCCTTGATTTTTAAAACCAAATTTTAACGAATTTCAATCTTAATTTCTTATCCAATTTTGTCGATCTGACTTTTTAAAGTCTGTAACGCGCTTCCAGCCTGAATATTCAGGTTATTCCAGTTGCATTCAATTGAAATTCTCCCTTCATAACCTACTGATTTCAGAGCATTCAGATAAGGCGTGAAATCCTCCCCACTAACGCCCGGGGCAGTTCTGCCTTCCTTTTCAGCAATATGAACATGGTTAATATAATTTCCATATTTAATGATGCTTTCCGGATTTTCATTTTCCATCCTCATATGGTAAATGTCAGCAAGTAATTGGAAGTTTTCATGTCCTATTGCTTTAACTATTTCCCCGCCTTCTGAAACTGAATTTATGAAGTTGCACTCTTTACTATTGAGTGGTTCCAGACAAACAATAATGTTATATTTTTTAGCCAGAGTGGCCATCTTACTACCAAGCTCAATAAATTGATTTTTCGCTACTTCCTTTGAAAATCCATCAGGAACTGATCTTGAACCGCCACTTCCAAAAACAATGATTTTTATTCCTGCTATTTCAGCCCTTCGAAATGCAGTTTCCGAAAACAGAAGAATATTCTCATGTTGAGACTCCGGACCAACGCATTTCAACTCCCCCGGTAAAAAAGAGTTACAGGCTTCAACAGGAATTCCGGCATTTTTAAGAAAGGAAAATTTCTCATTAAAAACAGTTTCCGGTTCGTTAGGCACCAGAAATCGCCTTACGCCTTCTTCAAGATATTGATATCCAGCGGATTCCAGAATGCTGATGTTTGTGATTTCTGTACAAATGCCAAATCGGGGTGAAAAAACTCGTTTGCCGGATTCGATGCCAAACAGTTTTAAAGGTATGTTAGATAAGCCAATGGCCAATAATCCAGTTGCTTTAAGAAATTCACGTCTTCCGGAATTCATTAGAAATATGACTTTAGTTTTTGCATAAAACCAAAGATAATGATTTCATAACGGATAACAAGAGTAGATCCAATAAAGCACCTTGAACTGTCAATTGATCAGGAAATATTTTTATAAATCCGCCTGATACAAAATTGTTTAAAAAAAATTTAGCTTTGTACACGGAACAGTGACATCATTAATCAAAGTCAAATACTGATTTTATGAGCTTCATCCAAAAATTTAACTCTATTCTAAGGGGAATTCGTTTGTTTTTGATATTTGCCGGAGGCGTTGCTGTAATTCTTCTATTATTTCCAAGGGAGGGCAAATTCCGATACGAATTTCAGAAAGGCAAGCCATGGCTGCATAATGTATTAGTGGCGCCTTTCAATTTCCCGATTTATAAACCCGATGCAGTTGTTCAGGCTGAAAAAGACAGTCTTATGTTGCGGTTTATTCCCTATTTCAATCTCGATTCAATGGTTGGAGTTCGAAATCTGGAGAGACTCAATATTGAATTTGAAAAGAAATGGACTGAATTTGAGAAAAATAGTCGAAATATTGATACTTCAATAAATCAACGAAATGTAAAGTATTCTGCTACTGAGTTAAAAAAAATACATGATCAGTACCTTAAATCACTAACAACTAATTTAAGCTGGATATTTTCTCAGGGAATAGTTCTTGATCCCCTGCAATTGGAAAATATTAAAAACAAAGACGAAATTGTTTATATTATCACCGGAATTACCATTGATGAGAGGCCTGCAGTATCTGTGTTTAGCCAAAAAACTGCTTACGAAAACCTTAAAATCCAAGTAGAGAAAGAAGAAGCTAAACTGGAAGCCAAAGCCGTTCCTGAGAAGCGTTTTATCGGTTCCATTGATCTGGTTGAATTTATTGAGGCGAATCTTGTATACGATGAGCTTACTTCAAACCGTATGAAGGAATCCCTTATGAATGAGCTTTCTAGTACTCAGGGGATGGTTCAGGCAGGGGAGAAAATCATTGCACTTGGCGAAGTTGTTAACGACGACAAACAACTGCTTTTACAGTCGCTCAAACGCGAATATGAAACAAATCCGAATATCGAAAGGAATTATTTTCTGATTATCCTAGGTCAGCTTGTAATTGTTGCCTTTGCATTTCTGGCTTTGTACCTTTTTCTTATCCACTTTAAAAGAGAAGTATTACACAATGCGACCAAGACTTTTTTTATAGTAATGCTTATTGTAATTATGGCCATTATGGCAAAATGGACCATCAGCAATGAGAGGATCAGTGTGTATGTTGTTCCATTTGTTATTCTGCCAATTATTATTCGAACGTTTTATGAAAGACGAATTGCTTTATTCGTGCATCTGATTGCGATTTTACTTATCGGATTCATGGCTCCTAATGGTTTTGAGTTTGTATTTATGAATTTTATTACCGGAGTTGTTGCAATCTTCACTTTACAAAATAATTACCGAAGAGGAAATTTGTTTTTTTCTGCAGTACTCACATTTATTGCTTATAGTCTTGTTTATTCCGGGATATCTCTGATGCAGGAGGGGCGTTTTCAGAATATTGATGTAATTAATTATGCATGGTTCGGTGGGAATGCCTTGCTTGTGCTTACTTCATATCCCTTGATTTTCATCTTTGAAAAAGTTTTCGGTTTTGTTTCAGATGCAACTCTGATCGAGCTTGCTGATACCAATCAGCCTTTGCTTCGAAAGCTTGCGGAAATTGCACCGGGAACATTTCAGCATTCTTTGCAGGTTGCCAATCTTTGTGAAGAAGCGGTGATCAAGGTAAAGGGAAATCCTCTACTAGCTAGGACCGGAGCGCTTTACCATGATATTGGTAAAACCGATGATCCAATGTATTTTATTGAAAACCTGAATTCGGGATTTAATCCGCATAGCAAACTAAGCTTTGAACAGAGTGCCGAGAAAATTATCACTCATGTTACCAGGGGAGTTGAAATTGCCCAGAAAGCCAAATTACCGGATTGTATTGTCGATTTCATCCGCACTCACCACGGCACAACTACTGTTCTTTATTTTTACCGCTCATATCTTAAGGAATATCCGGGTGCAGAGATGGATATTCGCAAGTTTACATACCCCGGACCGCGTCCTTACTCAAAGGAAACTGCTATACTTATGATGGCCGATTCTATTGAGGCAGCGTCGCGAAGCCTAAAGAAAATTGATGTGGGAGCAATTAACAGTCTTGTGGATGGGATCATCAGCAGACAATTCAGCGAGCAACAATTCGAAAATGTTGAGCTTACGTTCCGGGATATTGAAGAAATAAAAAAGGTGTTTAAAGCGAAGCTGATTAATATTTATCATCCAAGGATTGAATATCCTGAGTAAGGCTTTCCTCAAAGTATCAAATAAATAATCAAAAATCTTTACATCTCAATCTCAAGCACACCAGGATAAAGCGTGCCATTCCATGAAAAAGCCGTTTCGGAAATTTTCACGTCTTTAATGATTTCCTTAGTGAAAATAGTATACAATACGCCGCTTTTTTGTTGCATCGAGAATGAAAAAAGTATTCTGGATTTCTTATCTACCAACATTCTCATAATTGAATAACTGGTATTTAGATCAATCGGATACAATTCAACCTGAGCATAGTTGGTTCCGCTAACCACCACATCATCCATTAGTCGGTACTTGTAATACTTTTTATAATCTTTTATTAAGCGGAAAGGAGCCATCAACATATCATCCATACTTTCGGTTGCGGGAATGCTACGGTACACTTCTGTTGCAGAAATATTATAGACCCAGAGAGTTTTACCGTTAAAGTACATTTCACCATCATCGGTTTTGAGTTTGTACTTATCCCCTTTAATAATAATTGATCCGTGATCAGTAACCTTTGAAGGTGGTTCAGGGGTAGTAACTTCATATTTGAATTCAATCTGTATCGCTTTCGCGGGATTGAAAAGTTGCGATATAACATCCAGATATGGCTCTGCTGCAATATCCTGAACTGAAGTTTGCGATCCTGTTTGTGCAGAAAGGTTATATGAAAGACAAACAAAAATAAGCGATAAAATAGGTTTCATGGTTGATGTGTTTATTCCAGACTCTTCAAAATATGTTCCAAACTGATCTCATCCTGAATTAAAACGTCTCTTGCCTTGCTTCCTTCAAACGGGCCGAGGATTCCAGCCGCTTCAAGCTGATCAACAATTCTGCCAGCCCTGTTATAACCTAAAGAAAGCTTCCGCTGAATCAGAGATGTAGAGCCTTGCTGATGTTGAACTACTAATCGCGCTGCTTTTTCGAATTCCACATCTCTCTTTTTCAGGTCTACATCAGTTTTCCCGGATACAAGCTCTTCAACCTCAGGTAAAATATGTGCAGTAGGATAGGCTCTTTGGCTACCAATGAATTCGGTAAGAGCATCGATTTCCGGGGTGTCGATAAAAGCACACTGAACACGAACCGGATCGCTACCGGCCGATATCAGCATGTCACCACGCCCAATAAGCTGGTTGGCACCCGACATATCCAGAATGGTTCTGGAGTCAACTACCGACAAAACCCTGAATGCAATTCGGGCCGGAAAATTAGCTTTGATTACTCCTGTGATAATATTGGTGGTTGGGCGCTGGGTTGCAATGATTAGATGTATCCCGATTGCACGCGCAAGCTGGGCAAGCCTGGCGATAGGGTTTTCAACTTCCCTTCCTGCCGTCATGATCAGATCGGCAAACTCGTCGATAACAAGCACAATATATGGTAAAAACCTGTGTCCTTTGTCGGGATTAAGCTTACGTTTCACAAACTTTTCGTTGTACTCTTTAATATTCCTGACATGCGCATTTTTAAGTAAGTTATACCTGTCGTCCATCTCCTTGGTAAGAGAATTCAACGTGGTAATAACCTTTTGAGTGTCGGTAATAATGGCATCTTCAGTATCCGGAAGTTTGGCAAGAAAATGGCGCTCGATTTTCGCATAAAGCGTAAGTTCCACTTTCTTTGGATCAACGAGAACAAATTTTAATTGCGAAGGATGCTTTTTATATAAAAGGGATGTGATAATTGCATTGAGCCCTACCGACTTTCCCTGACCAGTTGCGCCGGCAACCAAAAGGTGAGGCATACGTGTTAAATCAAATACATAAGTTTCGTTACTAATTGTTTTCCCAAGTGCCACGGGTAATTCATAATCTTCCTCCTGAAACTTTTTGGAAGCCAATGCCGACTTCATGGATACAATTTTTGGCTGTAAGTTTGGAACTTCAATTCCGATAGTACCACGACCGGGAATAGGAGCGATGATACGAATGCCTAAGGCTGAGAGACTTAGGGCTATGTCGTCCTCCAGACTTTTAATTTTTGATATTCGGATTCCGGGAGCAGGAACAATTTCATAAAGAGTAACCGTAGGCCCAATGGTGGCTTTGATTTTATCGATAGTAATTTTGTAATTGGCCAGTGTATCAACAATCTTATTTTTGTTGGAGATCAACTCCTCATTACTTACAGATACAGAGCCACTTTCATAATCTTTTAAGAGGGATAAAGGGGGATATTTGTATGAAGAAAGATCAAGCGTAGGATCATAATCTTTTTGAATTTCATCCGGATTATGGACCTGATCGTTCTCATCGGCATGTTCAACTTCAAGGTCGAGATCGCCTTCATCTGCGGGAATAAGAGTTTCTTTAACTACTGGTAGTGGCGGTTCAATTTCAGTAAAATCTTCAGCTTCCTCATTGTTATCTTCAAACTCTAGATCTAAATCTCCATTTTCAGGCTGTTCCACAGTAACAGCAATAGGTTCAGGTGCAATTTCGGTTTCTGGTACTGCTGGAATGTCCTCGGTTTTCTCCTCCCTTTTAGCGAAAAATTTCTGGATCAGATTTTTTAAAATTGGCACGGTGCTGTTATAAGCAAAAACGAAAAATCCAAATACCAACAACAGAAGCAAAAAGCCAGTTCCGGTTTTTCCAAGACTTGCGTTCAGCCACTGACTTATAAAGAAACCATGTCCACCTCCCGGTCCGCTACCTAAAAACTCATTATGTTTTCCGAAAATATAGCCCAAGCTAACCGACATCAGGATAATTCCTGCCAGACTGATTTTTATGGTTCTCCAGGTTTTAAAAAGATTTACGCGGAATAAACTGATTCCCAGTACAAAAAGCATGAATGGAAACAGGAATCCGGCAAGGCCGAACCAATAGTTCATAAAGATTGTTGAAACCCATGCGCCTAGTTTTCCAGCGTTATTGTCGACTGAGATTTCTGGGCCTGAAAAGACTTTTTCCCAAAGGAAATCCTGATCAGCTTTCCAGGTAAATAAGTATGAAACAAAGGCAATACCACAATAGAGTGAGAGTAGAATTAAAAAACTCCCTATTGTAATTCTTACGCGCTCATCACGGAAAAAATGTATAATTGCTTTAAAAAACTTAACCATTCTGGTTTTAACTCATTAAAAATTTGTAAACCTTTTTCACTTCGACAGTGCTCACTTCAACTGCGCTCAGTGTAAACCTTTTTCACTTCGACGGGCTCAGTGTAAACCTTGGTACTTTTCCTTTATGTAGGTTTACTTAAACAACTCCTCAATCGTATTCTCCACAAACTCCCTCGGTCGTTCCTTATACCCTTCGGTAACACGGAAGACATCCCATGAAATAGTCTTCTTTTCGATGGAAGTTGCAGTAAGTCTCATATCAAGCAAACTCAGATGTGTTCTGAAATCCAAAAGCACTTCATCAATTTCTTTAAATGGAGTGGTGACGTTTGGATTCTTCACATCTATTCCATCAGTACAAAGTGCATAAAATGCTGAATCACTGTTAGAACTGATTAATAATTCCTTACATCGAAATCCAAGCAAGTCTTTCGTATTCCCGGTTTCCGTAATTACCAGATTCTGTAATTCTGAAAAGCCACATGGCATTTCACCATTTTTACCGTAGGAAACGTATTTTTTATCAAAAAGCTTCATCATGGTAACTACACTTTTATTGTGCAGGTTTCCAATGTAAACGAGAGAAAACTGACCAAAAAAGCCCTCGATTTTATTTAAAGCAAAATGTTCCGCGAAAATTACCGTCATCTTACCAGGAAGCATTTTAGTAGGAATATTCCCAGCTTTTTCAGAAAGATAAGTCACTTTGTATTCGATAACAGTAGCAGAAACGTCTCCGGTAGGTATTGTATTGCTTTTACAAGCTGTAATTATAAAAACAGGTATCAACAGATACCACAAACGGGTATATCTCAAATCGATAAAAATAAACGGTTAATAAGGGTAAAGATATGAAATAAATCGAATCGGAAAGTCAGGAGTTTTTAACAGAATAACTACCGTGGGTGTAAAATTATCATTTACAGCCTGATATTCTTTCAAGCCAACTCATTGTCATAGGGTTTAGTACAACATTTCATTCCTTAAATCATTCAAACCTGGCAGGTCTTGAATCCTCCTTCGCGTTCCGCTTCTGCGGACGAGAAGGATGTGGTTTTATTCCTCGACCCAGTGGGTCAGAAAATAAGAATTCCATTTGATACCTCGATGGCTCTGCCTCGCGGTAATTCATTGCTTTAAATAATATTGTTGTACAACAAATTTTTAATCAACTTTTATTACTTTCATTTGAGTAGTTTTGGGACAGAATGAAACTAACCGAATTATGAATAAACTTGCTGTTGTTGCATTAGGTGGAAATGCCTTGCTCCGTGATAATCAGATTGGCACAATCGATGAGCAGGAACAAAATACCACAGATACATTGGAGAACCTTGTTTTCCTGATCCGTGAAGGCTATGATCTGGTAATCAGTCACGGAAATGGCCCACAGGTTGGAAATATCCTTCTTAGGAATGATGCCGGTGAGAGTGTATACGGCATTCCTCAGATGCCTCTTGATATCTGTGTTGCCGATTCTCAGGGAGGTATTGGATATATGATCGAAAGGATGCTCCGTAATGTTTTGAAAAAGCATAATATTCAGAAAGAGATTGTTACTCTTGTTACGCAAGTCCTTGTGGATATTAATGACCCAGCATTTTCAAATCCCTCTAAACGAGTAGGCAAAACATACAGTCGTGAGCAGTCACAAAAAATTGCCGCTGAAAAATCATGGGAATTCCGTGAAGAGATAAAAGTTAAAGATGGCTGGAGGAGAGTTGTTCCCTCCCCAAAACCAATTGCAATAATGAATGAAAAAGTTATTGAATACCTTACCCGCCAGGGAACCATTGTAATTGCTGCAGGTGGAGGTGGAGTTCCTGTTTATATTGATGAAAACCAAAATGTCAGACCTGCAGAGGCTGTTATTGACAAAGATCTTGCATCATCCCTGCTGGCAGCTAGGATCAAGGCCGACGAATTCTATATTTTGACAGATGTTTCCTTTGTTTACATAAACTACAATAAACCTGATCAGGAAATAAAAGAGTTTCTTAATCACAAGGACACTCTGAAATATCTTAACGAGGGACAGTTCTCTGAAGGTAGTATGGCACCGAAAATCAGAGCCTGTCTGCAGTTTATTGAGCAAGGTGGGAAAAAGAGCGTAATTACTGAGGCTTTCAAGCTGGAAGACAAATCTTATGGCACGAAAATTACCATGGAATATGAGGATTAGTTTCAAATTGTTTAGTTTTGTACCTGCTGAGAATGGCAGTAATATATATAAATCAATTCCTTAACACATTACAAAATGGCCTTTAACCTAAGAAACCGGAGTTTTCTGAAACTTCTCGATTTTACTCCCCAGGAAATAAAATTTCTTCTGGACTTATCGTCAGATCTGAAAAAAGCAAAATATAGCGGTACTGAACAACCTACTTTGAAAGGTAAGAATATTGCTTTGATTTTTGAGAAAACATCAACCCGCACACGTTGTGCTTTTGAAGTTGCTGCATTCGATCAGGGAGCAAATGTTACTTACCTTGGAACGTCGGGATCACAAATAGGTGTTAAAGAATCTATGAAGGATACAGCCAGGGTTTTGGGACGTATGTATGATGGAATCGAATACCGAGGATACGGGCAATCAATTGTTGAAGAACTCGCAAAATATGCTGGTGTGCCTGTTTGGAACGGGTTGACAGATGAGTTTCATCCTACACAGATTTTGGCCGATCTTCTCACAATGATGGAGCATTCCGATAAACCACTTAGTCAGATCAGCTTTTGTTACCTTGGAGATGCCCGCAATAACATGGGTAACTCGCTTATGGTAGGTGCTGCAAAGATGGGAATGGATTTCAGGGCAGCCGCGCCAAAAAGTGTGCAACCGTCAGAAGAACTTGTAAAAACATGTCTCGAAATTGCAAAAGAAACTGGTGCTAAAATTACCATTACCGATGATGTGGAAAAAGCTGTAAAGGGAGTTGATTTTCTTTACACTGATGTTTGGGTATCCATGGGAGAGCCTGATTCTGTTTGGGAAGAAAGAATCCGCCTGTTGAAACCATACCAGATTAATAAAGAACTTGTTGCTAAAACCGGTAATCCTAAAGTGAAGTTTATGCATTGTCTTCCGGCATACCATAATCTTGAAACCAAGATTGGCAGGGAGATTAATCAGAAATTCGGAATGAATGGACTGGAAGTTACTGAAGATGTTTTCGAAGCTCCATATTCAATTGTTTTCGATGAAGCTGAAAACAGAGTGCATACCATTAAAGCAGTTATGGTTGCAACCCTGGGAAGCTAGGAATTACCTGTAAAACTAATTCTGAGTTAAATATTTTTTTCAAACACAATCAACACTGGCTTGGTGCAAGTAAGGTTTTTGTCTTTTAAATAACAGAATATTAGCCGGAGATCTGTGTTTTGCGAAACCTAATTTGTTTTATAAAATCGTTCATCATT
>Ga0105047_10002089_pt1 | contig 35765 bp, 34 predicted proteins | sample MAT04_FD_78384 | JGI IMG/M metagenome (GOLD analysis project Ga0105047, IMG submission 78384) | Freshwater microbial communities from Lake Fryxell liftoff mats and glacier meltwater in Antarctica - MAT-04 (megahit assembly) | ecosystem: Environmental > Aquatic > Freshwater > Ice > Liftoff... | reverse complement strand
TTGCCATTCCAGTTCGGCGAGCCATTGACGACCCAGTCGCGCTGATCCTGGCTTAGCTTGTTCCACGGTGTGTCGCGCGGGATGCCAGCATCTTCCGCATGGCGCATCAGGTCATCCTGGCATTCCTGCCACGCCGGCGTCTGCATCGGCTTGATCGCGCCTGCACGCAGCGTGAGTTTGTTGTTTGGGATCACCAGGCCGTAGTCAACGCCGATCACGCGACCGAAGCCGCGGCAGGTGTCGCAGGCCCCCACCGCCGAATTAAACGAAATCGCCGATGCGATCGGATCGGCATAACGCAGATCGCTTTGCGGGCAATGCAGACCGGTGGAGAACTTCCAGATCCGCTCTGCCACATCGCCTTCGGCCAGGGCATAGACGTTGATGCGCCCGCTGCCCCGCTTGAGCGCCGCCTCGATCGCCTCGACCACGCGAGCCTGCGCGGCATTGCCCAGCCGGAACCGGTCAGCCACCACATCGAGCACCTTGCGCCGGAGCGGGCCATCGGCGGCAATGCCGGCCTTGGCCTTGGCGCCTTTTGCGGACTTGGCCGCCGCGCCACGGGTTGGCTTCGACGACGCAACCGCCCCGGCCGCAACCTCCACTTCGCGCTCGGCCTGCACCCGGGTATAGCCGCTGACCGACAACCATTGCATGACTTCTTCGGGCGTCGTATCGGCCGGCAGCTCCACCGGGAACGTGACCACCACGCGAGGATCTCCCTGGGCTGCCAACTGTTGCAGTTGCGCGTAAATCGTCTCGGGTGTGTCGTGCCGCACTGCCAGACCGGTGCTGCGGTCGAACAACTGGCCGGCGCGCGCGAACAGCAATTTCAGATGGTCATTGAGTTCGGTCATCGTGCCGACCGTGGACCGGGACGAACGCACCGGGTTGGTCTGATCGATCGCGATCGCCGGTGGCACGCCCTCCACCTTGTCCACCGCCGGCTTGTCCATACGGTCGAGGAACTGACGTGCATAGGCCGAAAAGGTCTCGACATAACGCCGTTGACCTTCGGCATACAAGGTGTCGAACACCAGGCTGGACTTGCCCGAGCCACTCGGCCCGGTGACGACGGTGAGTTCGCCGGTGCGTATGTCCAGGTCAAGGTTCTTGAGATTGTGCTGACGTGCTCCGCGGATGCGGATGTTTCCCTGGGACATGGTGGCGAGCTTTCTGGAAGAGGCCAAACATTTTAAATAGGCCCGCGCCAGCAGCTTTGCGTAGGGCCTTCATCATTCGGTGCTAGATTGGACAGCCTCATTACCCGATCCGGAGAAACGACATGCGTTACCGTCTGCTGGGCCGCACCGGCCTTTATGTTTCCGAGTTGTGTTTGGGCACGATGACCTTTGGCGGCACGTCGGGCCTGTGGAAGGTGGTTGGCGGTTTGGCGCAGGACGACTCCACGGCACTGGTGAAACAGGCCTTCGACGCCGGGGTCAACTTTTTCGACACCGCCAACGTTTACGGCCTGGGCGAGTCCGAGACCATCACCGGCCAGGCCATCCGCCAATTGGGACTGCCGCGCGACGAGTTGGTGATCGCGACCAAGGCCTACGGCAGCATGAAGGAGAACGTCGTCAACGCGGGTGGCCAGTCGCGTTACCACTTGATGCACCAGCTTGATGCCAGTCTCAAACGCCTGCAACTCGACCACATCGACCTGTACCAATTGCACGGTTACGACCCGCTGACACCAATGGACGAAGTGCTCGATACCCTGAACGACATGGTGCGCAGCGGCAAGGTCCGCTACATCGGCCTGTGCAACATGGCCGCCTGGCAGATCATGAAGGGCCTGGGCATTTCCGACAAACGCCATCTGGCGCGTTTCGAAAGCGTGCAGGCCTATTACACGATTGCAGGACGTGACCTGGAACGCGAGGTTGTGCCGCTTTTGAAGGACCAGCAAGTCGGGCTGATGGTATGGAGTCCCCTGGCAGGCGGCTTGCTCAGTGGCAAGTTCAACGCCGACGGCACCGGCCCTGAAGGTTCACGGCGCATCAGTTTCGATTTCCCGGTGGTGGACAAGCCGCGCGCTTTTCGCTGCGTCGATGTGATGCGCGACGTGGCCAAACGCCACGACGCAACAGTGGCGCAAGTGGCACTGGCGTGGCTGCTCGGTCGGCCCCAGGTGACAACCGTCATCATGGGTGCCAAGACCCCGTCCCAACTGCAGGACAACCTGGGTTCCACCCGCTTGAAGCTCGGTGCAGACGACCTGAAGGCACTCGACGACGTCAGCATTCTGCCGGACGAATACCCCGGCTGGATGCTGACGCGCCAGGGTGGTCCGCGTTCAAAGCCGCCAGGCCAGGACTAGGCCCGGAACTGCAGGTTGACGCCCTGTTTCCGGATGACTCGGCAGGGAGCCTTGCCGTATCACCGATAATGCGTGTCGGCAGCGCCCGCGGTGCGGCCGGAAGCCGCCTGAAGCGCTGATCGTTGACAACTTCCATCCCTTTTCCTGTTCTAGCAAGCGCACGCCTGGCGGTCCAAACTGCCACCATGGCAGGCGCAGTGCTGGCGCCGATGCGCTGCAATGTCGACACAGCCCCACCCTTGTCCGGCCAGATGGCCGGGTCCGGCCGTCTATCCATCCGCCCCCGCCACCGATGAACCGAACCACCAGCTCACCCATTGACATCAAGAGTGCCACGATCCAGGGCCTGTCCCTGATCCTGCGTTCGGTGAATATGGGCGCGATCGAGGCGGATCTCTCCGCGCGCGTGTCCAATGCCGGCGACCTGTTCACGAACGCACCGGTGCTGATCGACGTGACGGCACTCACGGCGGACGGGACGGCCGAAAAGCTCGAACTGAACCGGCTGATCAACCTGCTGCGCCGCCATACCATGCGCGCGGTCGGCATTGTTGGCGCCACCGGGCTGCTGCTCAAGCAGGCCGGCGCGCTGGGGCTGGTGGAGGAGCTGGACATCCGCCCCCGAAACCGGCCCAAAGTGCCGGAGCCGGATGCGGAACCGGCGCCAGAGCCGGTTGTCGCGGCTGAACCACCGTCCGAGGCCCCCGAACTACTGCCTGTTGCCGACCTGTTCGCCGATGTCTCGCCACCGCAGGTACCCGTGACGTCCAGCGCGCCCGAAGACGTGCAAGCCGCTGTGCGTCATGCCGTGGCCGGCCTGGCCGTCCCCACGATGGTGATCGACCGGCCTCTGCGTTCCGGACAAAGGGTGTACGCGCGCGGCGGCGACCTGGTCGTGCTGGGCGTGGTCAGCCATGGCGCCGAGGTGATCGCAGACGGCAATATCCATATCTACGGCCCATTGCGCGGCCGCGCCATCGCCGGCGCGAGCGGCGACACCGAGGCGCGCATATTTGCCGGTGCGATGGAGCCCGAACTGATTTCGATTGCCGGTACCTACCGCACAACCGACAAGCCGCTGGCTGCCGATGTGCACGGCAAGGCAGCGCTGGCGCGGCTCGACGGCGAGAAGATGCTGTTCGAACCGCTGAAGAACTGAACATAACCACTTAACCCCCGGGGCCTGCAGCAGCCATTGACGGCGCCAGGTCCCTCATTGATAGGAACCGACAGATGACAAAGATTGTGGTGGTGACCTCTGGCAAAGGCGGCGTCGGCAAGACGACCACCAGCGCGAGTTTTGCGTCCGGCCTGGCCATGCGAGGGCACAAGACCGCGGTGATCGACTTCGACGTCGGTCTGCGCAACCTGGACCTGATCATGGGCGTCGAGCGCCGCGTGGTATACGACCTGATCAACGTGGTGCAGAAAGAAGCCAACCTGAACCAGGCGCTGATCCGCGACAAGCAGCTGGAGAATCTCTACATCCTGGCCGCATCGCAGACGCGCGACAAGGAGTCGCTGACGCAAGAGGGTGTGAAACGTGTGCTGGACGAGCTTGCGGCAATGGACTTTGCCTACATCGTCTGTGATTCGCCGGCCGGCATCGAGACCGGTGCCATGATGGCGATGCATTTCGCGGACGAAGCGCTGGTCGTGACAAACCCCGAGGTTTCGTCGGTACGCGACTCCGACCGCATTCTGGGCATGCTCGGCAGCAAGACCCAGCGCGCGATCGACGGCAAGGAGCCCATCAAGGAGCACCTGCTGATCACCCGCTACAACGCCAACCGTGTCCAGGGCGGACAGATGTTGTCGCTCGAAGACATCAACGACATCCTGCGCATTCCGTTGATCGGCGTGATCCCCGAGTCCGAGGTGGTGCTCGAAGCCTCCAACCAGGGTTTGCCGGCCATCCGCATCAAGGGCGCCGACGTGAGTCAGGCGTATGACGACGTGATCGGACGATTCCTGGGCGAAACCATTCCGATGCGATTTACGCAAGCACCCAAGAAGGGCTTCTTCAAGCGCATCTTCAGCAGCGCAAGCTGAAGCGACAAAGGAATACCGACATGGATCTGATGCGCTTTTTCAAGGCAAAACCCAAGACATCTTCTGTTGCGAAGGAGCGGCTGCAGCTGATCCTGGCACACGAGCGGATTGGCCGCAATCCCAATGGCACGGTCATTCCCGACTTCCTGCCTCAACTCCAAAAGGACCTGATCGCTGTATTGTCCAAATACGTAAAGATCAACGACGAAGACGTGAAGATCAACGTCGATCGCCAGGACAATTTGGACCTGCTGGAAGTGAAGATCGAGATCAACCGCTGACGCGGTTGCGGTCGCGCACGCTCAATCCTTCGGGCGGCTGAAAAAAGGCGCCCTGCTGTCCGGCGCGTGTGCCGACCGGGTGCGCAGCGGACGCTGAAACACCAGGTTGTTGGGCACCCGCACCAGCTGCGGTGGACGCTCCGGCTCGGCATCCGGTTTTTCCGTTGCGTCCTGGTTGTCGATCGCCTCCGGCACCTGCGCGCCAGCCGCTGCCACGGTGGCGGCCCTGGCCGCTGCATCCATCGCCGGCACCACGACCAGCGTGGTGTACAGCAGGTTCATGTCCAGCACCCGGCCGCCGATCGGGAACCCGTTGCTCAGCTCCAGCAATTCGATCTCATCCCCGATGCGAAACGGCCGAAATGTGAGGATCAGCAAGGCCGCCGTCGCATTGCTGAGCACGCTCCAGGCGGCGACAAAACCCAGTGCCAGCGCGGCCAGGGCAGTCGATATCAGCGCCCATGCGCCCCGGAAGATTCCTAGCGCCTCCAGGATGGCCAGCACAGCCAGCACGATGATGAACCAGCGGCGCACCCCATGCAGCCGGTTCGCGATCAGCGGCGACACGTGTTTCACGTCGCGCATCATATTGATCAGCCGCTTGAGTGCGAGCGATACCACCAGCGCCACGGCTAAAACCGCCAGCACCCCGAGAATCTCGTAGACAAATTGGGTGAACAACGGCATCAGATCCGGCACGGCAGAATTCCTTGAGTCGGGAGGTGCCCCAGCGACCCACCGGTTCGGCGGCCACCAGGCGCCAGCAGCGCAGGGCACGGAGCCTGCATTATCGACACTGCCAGCGCACGACCCGTCCGCTGCCGACTGGCAGGTCCAACTGGCACCGCCGCAGCCAATTGGCGGCACAGTGCCATCATGGTGTGGCAGGCGTCCCAACACAGGAGTTTCACGATGGGTATCGTAGTCACCGTTTTCATGGGCATGGGGCTGTTGCTGCTGATTCCGGCCGTCGCCGCCTGCCTGGAGCGCCTGGCGCCGCGCCGAAGCGTCGAAAATGCCATCGTCTACGGTCTGTTGATGGCTGGCCTGTGGAATGGCCTCTGGCATGGCCTGCGCCATCTGGACGATTTCTGGGGACTGACAGCTTTACTTTCGGGTGTTTGTATGGTGGCGACCGCCCTGATGTTGCGGCGCGTACCGGGCACTGCACGTGCACCCGGCATCGTGCCGTGGTGGCGCAAGGCCGTGACACGCGTCGCCAGTGTCGGCCTGTTCGCCAGCTTCCTGTTGTACGCGGTGACGCTGACCCGTCTCAATCTCGGTCTGTCCATCATCGGCCAGTAGGAAGTCACGGGTACCGCTTACCGCCTGTGGCGCTGCTAGACTGGCCCGCGCATGCCCGCCTCGAATGACACACCAGAACCCGCCTACGCCTGGGTCGTGGTCTGGGCGACCTTCACCTGCCTGGCCGTGATTTTCGGCACCGCGTATTCCTTTGCCGCGCTATTCGAGTCCTTCGCTGCCGAGTTTGCGGCGCAACGTGCGGACATTGCCCTGGTGTTTGGCTTGTCGGGCCTCTTGTATTTCACGCTTGGCATCGGAGGCGGCATGTTGGCCGACCGATTCGGTCCACGCGTGGTGTGCATCGCCGGCATGGTGTGTATCGCCGCCGGTTTGCTGGCCACCAGTCTGGCGCAATCGATGTCGACGGTCTACCTGGCCTATGGCGTCGGACTCGGTATCGGCATTGCGCTGGTGTATACACCATCGATTGGCTGCGTACAGCCATGGTTTACGCGCCGGCGCGGGCTGGCTGCCGGCATTGCCAGCGCCGGCATCGGTGCGGGTACGTTGGTCGTGCCCTTGCTCGCGGCTGCCGCCATCGCCTGGCTGCAATGGCGCGACGCCTTGCGGGTACTGGCGCTGCTGGTGCTGCTTCTGGGCGTGGGCGCGGCCTGGATGCTGCGCCGTGCCCCAGCTGCCGCTCCTCGCGCAGGGGCCGCCATACCAGGCGCCAGCTTGCGCGACGCGCTGCACGACCGCAGGTTCTGGTGGTTGTATCTGGTCACGGTGTTATGCGGACCGACGATGTTCATTCCGTTCGCCCATGTCTCGGCCGCTGCGCGCGATATGGGTATCGCAGATGCTCAGGCTGTCGGGCTGGTCGGCATGATCGGCATCGGCAGTCTTATCGGTCGCTTCGCCATCGGCGCCCTGGCCGATCGGCTTGGCCGCAGCATGACGCTGGTGCTGATGCTGGCCTCCATGGGCAGTTCCTACCTGCTGTGGTTCGGCGCCGGCGGATACACCGCGCTGCTCGTGTTCACACTGTGGTTCGGCCTGAGTTACGGCGGCATCGTCTCGCTGCTGCCGGCGCTGTGCATGGACATGTTCGGCGGCCGGGCCGTCGCCGGCATCATCGGTAGCCTGTACAGCGGCGCCGCAATGGGCAACCTGCTGGGGCCGGTGGTGGCAGGCGCCGTGTTCGACCACACAGGTAACTACAACCTGGTGATCTGGGGCTGCACGGGACTCTCGGCTTTGTCGGTATGGGCCGCCCTGCGCCTGGGTGCATCGCGCGAGCCGTCCTACTGAACCCGCGCGTGTACCGGGTCGTTCATCGCACGACACGCACGCACCTCGTCGGCCGTGCGGCCGGTGATGTGCCGGTAGATCTCCGGGTCGGTATCACCTTCGCTGCCCAGCAACAACACGCGGGAGGCACCGTCGAGCGACAGCAACGCACGCAATGTTGCGTCTTCACGCGCCGCCAGCAAGGCGGCTAGTCCAGCGGCGCCGGTTTCGCCCGATACGATAGCCGGATCGCCGGACTGCGGGTGGGCGAACTGGCGCACCGCATCGAGCGCATATTGGTCGTCGATTGCCACGTACGCCGCCGCGGCCGCAGACACGATCTCCCATGCCGCCGGGGACACCTCGCCGCAGGCCAGCCCCGCCATGACCGTGTCCAGCGCGCCGGTGACGGCCACCGGCCGTCCGGCCTGGGCACTGCGCAGGTGGCAGTCAGCCTCGATCGGCTCGACCACGACCAGCCGCGGCCGGCGCTCACCCCAGGCGATCCAGAATGCGGCGGCCACCGAAGCGGCAAACGCACCCACTCCAGCTTGCACGAACACATGGGTTGGCGGCAGGTCGCCAATCTGGTCGACGATTTCACGCGCCATCACGCCATAACCGTGCATCACGTCGATCGGAATCGCCCGGTACCCTTCATAGGTGGTGTCGCTGACCACGTTCCAGCCGTTGGCCTTGGCCTGCACATCCGCATGGCGCACCGAGTCATCGTAGTTGCCCGGTACCCGGATCACATCGGCACCATACCGGGCAATCGCGGCGCGGCGACCTTCGCTGACGGACGCGTGGATGTAGATCACACAGCGGCAACCGAACATCTGCGCCCCCCAGGCCACCGAGCGGCCGTGGTTACCGTCGGTGGCGCAGGTCACGGTGATGTGCTGAACGATATGGCGCCAGCGTCCCGTCAGGATGTCGGCGGCCGACACCTCCTGTCCGCCGTCCTGACGGGCAATCGCCTGTGCCAGCAGACGCAATACCGCATACGCCCCACCAAGCGCCTTGAAACTTTTCAGGCCGAAACGCTCACTCTCGTCCTTGTAGCAGACAGTGCCAAGGCCCAGATGACGCGCCAGCGCCGGCAGCGTGCGCAGCGGTGTGGGTGCATAACCTGGCCACAACGCGATCTCGCGTTGGGCCGCGGAAAAACCGGCATCGTTCAGGATCTGCGACCGCATCAAGCCGTAGGGTTCAGCCTCTGGTGCGACCGTCGGGTTACGCACGGCGCGATGGCCGCCTTCGTTGCGTTGGGACTCCGTCATGGATTGCCTCTCCTGTTTCGATGCCTTGTGGATCTCGGCCAACATGCGTTGCGCGTGGCCGACTGGGCGACCTGGTCTGCGCCCTTGCAAGCGAGGCCGCGGCAGGCTTCAAATGTTGCGACTGGCGCCGACCGGGCGATCGGCCGCCGCGTCCCAGCCATCGCCGACAAACCACGCGCCACCCGACACATAGTCACGCAACATCGGCAAGGCGTCAAAACCCCAGAACAGCTTGCCGTCTACAACAAACGTCGGCACACCAAAAATGCCGAGGGCGAGCGCCTCCTCCGTGTTTTGCCGCAGCAGGGCCTTGACCGCCGCATCCTGCATGTCGTGCCGCGGTGCGAGTTGCTGGACCAGCGCCTGCAACCGCGCAGGGTCGGCAGCATCGAGAGCCCCGCGCCAGACATGGCGAAAAATCGATTCGGTCACAAAGCGGTTGGGTTCGCCGTTGGAACTACAGGCGAGCGCCAGGCGCAACAGCGCCAACGGATTGAACGGGTGACCCGCTGGCATCTGCATATCGATGCCATGATGCTGCGCCAGCCACATCACATGCCGGTAGGTCCAGTCGCGTTTACCGGGAATTTCAGCCGGCCCTCTTTGTCCGTGGTGCTGCAACAAACCGGCGAACAACACCGGCTTGTAGTGCATCTGGTAGCTGCGGCCGGCCAGCACCTCGGGCAATTGCTCGAAGGCCAGGCAGGCAAAAGGCGAGATAAAGTCGAAATAGAAGTCGATCTGCTTCATGCTGGCTCCCGTCCGCTTTCAGCCCGGTAATGTTGCCAAACGCTCGGTGATGGCATGCCACACCCCGCGCTTGCCGTCTTCGCTCAAGCGCCCCCAGGCGATGATCTCGTCGATATCGCGCCAGCAACCCAGGCACAGGCCGCTATGCGGATCCATGCGGCAGATCGACACACAGGGCGAGGGCACCGGATGGTGAATGTCCTGCGCCAGTTCGGCCAGTGCACGCAAGGTTTCGGTCGGGTTCATGTCAGCAGGCGCTAGCGCTGGCGCTGGTTGATCAAAGCCGTGGCCGCACGCGAGCCGGACTTGCGTTGCAGATGCGTGCTGATGAACTGCCCGGCGTCGATGAGTTTGTCCATGTCGATGCCAGTCTCGATGCCCATGCCGTGCATCATGTAGACCACGTCTTCGGTGGCGACATTTCCGGTCGCGCCCTTGGCGTATGGACAACCACCCAGACCGGAGATCGAGGTGTCGAACTGCCAGACGCCCATCTCCAGAAAAGCCAGCGTGTTCGCCAGCGCCTGACCATAGGTATCGTGAAAATGGCCGGATACGTCGTCGATGGCGTAGTGCTGCAAAGCCGCCTCCAGCGCCTTTTGCGCCTTGATCGGCGTACCCACGCCAATCGTGTCGGCCACACCGATATGTTGCACGCCGATGTCGTGCATCAGGCCGGCCAGCATGGCCACACGCTCGGGTGCGATCTCGCCTTCATAGGGGCAGCCCAGCGCGCACGACATGGCGCCGCGCACAGCGATGCCCTGGGCCCGCGCCGCCGCGACCACCGGCCGGAAGCGCTCGATGCTCTCAGCGATCGAGCAATTGATATTGCGCAGGCTGAAAGCCTCGCTGGCGGCGCCGAACACAACGATCTCATGCGGCCAGAAGAGCTCGTCGCAGGCCACGGCCGCTTCAAAGCCTTTGAGGTTGGGCGCCAGCACTGAATAACGCACGCCGGGCTTGCGCCGGATGCCGGCCATCACCTGGCTGTTGTCGGCCATCTGCGGCACCCACTTGGGGCTCACGAAACTGGTGACCTCGATTTCGGTCAGTCCGGCGTCCTGCAACGCATGAACCAGCCCGACCTTGACGTCGGCCGGCACCGTCTGCTGTTCGTTCTGCAGGCCGTCGCGCGGCCCTACATCCACCAGTTTGACCCGTTTGGGCAACGTCATGACATGCTCTCCAACTTGTTCATCAATATCCACGCGAAAGGTCGACCATACCGGTAACCGACTCGCCCCGCTCGAGCGCCAGAATCTTGCCCGCAATCTGCGCAATGCTTTCAGCGCGCAGTGTCTGGGCCGAGGTATGAGGCGTGACACGGATCTTCGGATGGCGCCAGAACGCATGGTCGGCAGGCAGCGGCTCGGTACGGAACACGTCGAGTGAAGCGCCGCCGAGATGGCCGCTGTCGAGCAGGGCCAGCAGGTCGTCGCCGACCAGGTGTTCGCCACGCGCCACGTTCACCACATAGGCGCCGACAGGCAACAGCCCCAGATTGGCGTGATTCAGAATACCCCGGGTATCAGGCGTCAGCGGCAACAGACAGACCAAGGCCTGGCAATGCGCCAGAAATTCGGCTAACCGGGCTTGCCCCGCGAAACACCGGATACCGTCTACCTGTCGCGCACCGCGGCTCCAGCCGAGCACCGGAAAATCGAAATGCCGCAAGGCGGCGCCGACCTGCTGACCCAACACACCCATTCCCATAATGCCGACCGGAAACGCGGACCGCGAACGTGCGGCACGTTGCATCCACTTTCCCTGGCGCGCTTGCACTTCGTAAGCGGCAAACTCGCGGAAGTGCCCGCTGATGGCATGACAGACATATTCGGCCATCTGGACGCCCATGCCGGCGTCGTCGAGCCGGATGACCCGAAAGCTCTCAGGCAAACGCAGGCGCAGCAGTTTGTCCACACCAGCCCCGACATTGAACAGTGCACGCAGCCGCGTCTGCTGGTCGATGAAGGCCTGCGGCGGCGCCCAGGTGACGGCATAGTCTGCCGGCGCATCGCCTTCGGTCCAGTTCTCCACCGTCACCCCCGGCAGGTGGATCTGCAAGCCCTCGATCCAGGGCTCGGCCGCGCTGGACCGGTCGCAATAACTGACGCGCAGCATCAGGACGCCATCTTGAGCAACTCGGCGCCTTCGGTGACCTGGTCACCGGGCACGAACAGAAGTTCGGCCACCGTGCCATCGGCCGGCGCGGCAATCGTGTGCTCCATCTTCATGGCTTCCATTACCGCCAGCGGCTGGCCCCGGGTGACCTTGTCGCCCGCCTTGACCGTAAACGACAAAAGCTTGCCGGGCATCGGCGCGGTCAGGCGGCCGCCCTCGCTCTGGCTGTCACCGGCATGGGCCAGCAGATCGATGGCCAGGATGCGGGTCGCGCCGTGCGGTGCAAAGACATGCACCAGCTCGCCCTGGCGGTAAACCCGCACTACATGGCGCTGACCGGCGAACTGCACATCGATGCCACCGTCCACCAGCAAGAAGGTCAAGACCCCGCCGACCTGATCAACCTGTAGCTGCGTCGCGCCATCATGCTGGTACGACAGCCGGGCATCGACCGGCTCGCCATGGAATTCGAAGCCGAATCGCCGCACCGCCACGCCATAGGCACGCCAGCCGTCACGCCGGCCAAACGGATCCTTCGACGCCGCGGCCTGCTCGGTTGCCACGGTATCGGCGATCGCAGCCGCAACCGCAAATGCCAGGCCCACGGGCTCCTGCTTGAACAACAGCGCCTGTTCGCGCGGGATCAGCGCGGTATCCAGATGGGCCTGGGCAAATGACGGACTGCGCACGACGTAACGCAGGAACTGGACATTGGTCTGCAGCCCGACGATATGCATGTCGGCCAAGGCGGCATCAAGCCGTGCCAGTGCCTGCGCCCGGTTGTCGCCGACCACGATCAGTTTGGCGACCATGGAATCGTAAAACGGCGAGATCACATCGCCCTCGCGCACGCCGTCGTCGATCCGCACGCCGCAAGCCGCATCACCCCGCACAAAGCCCACATGGTCCGGCTTGCGGTAAACCTGCAGCGCGCCCGTGGCAGGCAGGAAGTTGTTGTCCGGCGTTTCGGCGCAGATCCGCGCCTCGATCGCATGACCGGTGATGCGCAACTGGTCCTGCATCAACGGCAGGCTCTCGCCACTGGCCACACGCAGTTGCCATTCGACCAGGTCCTGACCGGTGATGGCCTCGGTCACCGGATGCTCCACCTGCAGCCGCGTGTTCATCTCCATGAAGAAGAAGTCCATGCTGCCGTCCGAACCTTGCTCGACGATGAATTCAACCGTTCCAGCACCCACATACTGCACCGCGCGCGCCGCCGCCACGGCCGCGGCACCCATGCGCTCGCGCATCGCCGGTGTCATGCCGGGCGCGGGCGCCTCCTCCAGCACTTTCTGGTGCCGGCGCTGCACAGAGCAGTCGCGCTCGAACAGATGCACGTAATTTCCCTGACTGTCACCGAACACCTGGATCTCGATATGGCGCGGCCGTTGCACATACTTTTCGATCAGCACCGCATCGTCACCAAAGCTGTTGATGGCTTCACGTTTGCATGAGGCCAGCGCGGCGTCGAAGTCCTCAGCCTTGTCGACCGCGCGCATGCCCTTGCCGCCACCGCCGGCGCTGGCCTTGATCAGCACCGGATACCCGATGCGCGCCGCCTCGCTGCGCAGCAGATCCGGGTCCTGTGCGGCCGCGTGGTAACCCGGCACCAGCGGCACACCGGCGGCCTCCATCAACTGCTTGGACTGCGCCTTCAAACCCATGGCCTTGATGGCGGAGGGCGGAGGGCCGATGAACACCAGGCCGGCATCGGCACAGGCCTGCGCAAACGCCTCGTTCTCGCTGAGAAAGCCATACCCCGGATGCACCGCCTGCGCGCCGGTGGCCTTGGCAGCTTGCAGGATCGTTTCCCAGCGCAAATAACTTTCCTTGGGGGCGCTGGCGCCGATAAACACCGATTCGTCACATGCGGCTACATGCTTGGCGCTGGCGTCGGCATCCGAGTAAACGGCCACGGTCCGAATGCCCATGCGGCGAGCAGTGGCAGCGACCCGGCACGCGATCTCGCCCCGGTTTGCAATCAGTATCTTGGTGAACATGTGGATCCTCAAAAAGCGGCGGCAGGCACGGACCAGGTAGTTGCGACGCAGGTTACATCCGGAACACGCCGAACTTCGTCTCCGCAATGGGTGCGTTGCGCGCGGCGCTCAGTCCCAGGGCCAGCACACGCCGCGTATCGGCTGGGTCAATGACACCGTCGTCCCACAGGCGCGCGGTGGCGAAATAGGGATGACCCTGCTCTTCGTACTGGTTGCGGATCGGCGCCTTGAACGCCTCTTCCTCTTCCATTGACCAGGTGCCGCCGCGACCCTCGATGCCGTCACGGCGCACGGTTGCCAGCACCGCTGCTGCCTGATCGCCGCCCATCACGGAAATGCGCGCATTCGGCCACATCCACAGGAAGCGCGGCGAGTAGGCGCGCCCGCACATGCCGTAATTGCCAGCCCCGAAACTGCCACCGATGATGATCGTGAACTTGGGCACGGCTGCGGTCGCCACGGCCGTCACCATCTTGGCCCCGTTGCGGGCGATGCCTTCGTTCTCGTACTTGCGCCCGACCATGAAGCCGGTGATGTTCTGCAGGAACACCAGCGGCACCTTGCGCTGACAACACAGTTCGATGAAGTGCGCGCCCTTGAGCGCTGACTCGCTGAACAGAATTCCGTTGTTGGCGATGATGCCCACCGGCATGCCCTCGACCTGTGCGAACCCGCAGACCAGGGTGATACCGTAGCGCGCCTTGAACTCGTCGAACTCGGAGCCGTCGACGATGCGGGCAATGATCTCGCGCACATCGAAGGGCTTGCGGGTGTCGACCGGAATCACGCCGTACAACTCGCGCGCATCGAAACGCGGCGCAACCGGCGCCAACGGCGGCGCTGGCTTACGCTGCGCCTGGTTCAGGTTCTTCACGGCATTGCGGGCGATGGCCAGCGCATGCATGTCGTTCTCGGCCAGATGATCGACGACACCGGACAGGCGGGTATGCACATCGCCGCCGCCAAGGTCTTCTGCCGTCACGACCTCGCCTGTGGCCGCCTTGACCAGCGGCGGCCCGCCCAGAAAAATCGTTCCCTGGTTGCGCACGATGATGCTCTCGTCACTCATCGCCGGCACATAGGCGCCGCCCGCTGTGCAACTGCCCATGACCACGGCGATCTGGGCGATACCTTGCGCGCTGAGATTGGCCTGGTTGAAGAAGATGCGGCCGAAGTGGTCACGGTCCGGAAACACCTCGTCCTGATTGGGCAGGTTGGCGCCGCCAGAGTCGACCAGATAAATGCACGGCAGACAGTTTTGTTGCGCCACCTCCTGCGCCCGCAGGTGTTTCTTGACGGTCAGCGGGTAATAGGTGCCACCTTTGACCGTCGCGTCATTGCATACGATCATGCAATCGACGCCACTGACCCGGCCAATGCCGGCGATCAGGCCGGCGCACGGAGCGCTGTCGCTGCCATCGCGATCGGGGTACATGCCCATTGCGGCCAGCGGGCTGAGTTCGAGAAACGGGGTGCCTGGGTCGAGCAGCATCTGAACCCGGTCTCGCGGCAGCAGTTTGCCGCGCGCAGTATGTTTTGCGCGCGCAGTTTCTCCGCCACCGTTCTGCGCCTGGGTGACGCGGGCCTGCAGATCGGCGACCAGGGTCTGCATCGCCTGGGCGCTCTGCTGGAACTCACTGGATCGGGCATTGAGCTGTGTGTCGAGTATGGGCATGTGATCAGTACCTGGTTTGGGCTGGATTGCGATCGCGCGAGGGACACGCGTGCCGCCTGCCTTTAGTGCATCAGCAACGGCAAATCTGCCATGGATGCAAATATTTCGACAGCGCCGGCATCGCGCAACGCTGCGCCATCGCTATCGGGGGCATAGGCGAATACGACAGCGCCCGCAGCCACACCCGCGGTGACACCCGTCACGGTGTCTTCCACGACCGCGCAGCGCGTGGGCGAGACCTGGAGCGCGGCAGCCGCGGCCAGGTAAACATCAGGAGCAGGTTTGGACCGCGGCGTTTCATAGCCGCTGAAAATGCGACCCTCGAAATATGCCATCAAGCCGACCTTGCGCAACTGCATCTCGACCTTGAACCGGTCGGCACCGGATGCGCAGGCGATGCGCGCGTTGTGGTGGGCGTGGATCCGGTGCACGGCATCATGGATATGCGGTATCGCAGTCAGCTGCGCCATAAGCGCCACATTGCGCCGCTGTTGAAACTCGGTGAGCCAGCGGCCGTCGACATCGCGACCTGTACGCGCCGCGATCATGACAACCTCTTCCTTGAGCGCCTTGCCGACAAACAACTCCAGGCACTCCTGCGGACTCAGGTGCCAGCCGAGTTCACCCAGCATCTCACGCAGCACGTTGTTGGTAATGGGCTCGGAGTCGACCAGCACGCCATCGCAGTCGAACAACACAGCTTCAAATTTCATCGAATCGGGTCTTTCTGAGGATTCATGGAGTGACAGGTCGGCACGCGCCGCACAGACCTCATGCAACACCCTTGCGCCGGGTCTGGTTGTCAGCGAGGGTTTCGGTGGGCGCGCCTGCCGCCGTCCATTGCGCCCATCCGCCATCGATATGGGCCACATTGGTCATGCCCATCTCTTGCAGCGATCTGGCGGCCAGCGCACTGCGCCAGCCGGCGCCGCAAAACAATACGAATTCGCGCGCCTCGTCGGCAAACAGGGGCTTGTGGTAGGGCGAAGCCGGGTCGACCCAGAACTCCAGCATGCCGCGCGGAGCGTGTACCGCGCCAACGATCGTGCCGGCGTTCAACTCCCGGATGTCGCGGATGTCGATGATCTGCAATGTCGGATCGTTGCCCAGGCGTTGCCGCACCTGCTCAACCGAATAGGTGGTGACCTCGGCCATCGCCTCGTCAACCAGTTGTTGGTATCCCTTGGTGATCGGCATAACGTGCTCCTGTGGTGGGGGTCGAACCGTGGCGCGAGCTCAAACGCCCTGGGCCAGCGCACGCTGGATCAGGATCTTCTGCACGTCGCTGGTGCCTTCGTAGATCTGGCAGACACGGACATCGCGGTAGATTCGCTCGAGCGGGAAGTCGGACAGGTAACCATATCCGCCCAAGGTCTGGATCGCCGCGGAGCAGACCTGCTCGGCCATCTCGCTGGCGAACAGCTTGGCCATGGCTGCCTCCTTCAGACAGGGCCGTCCAGCATCGCGAAGGCTCGCGGCATGCCAGATCAACTGGCGCGCGGCTTCGATGCGGGTGGCGCAGTCGGCCAGTCTGAAACCGACAGATTGATGCTGGAAGATCGGTTGCCCAAAACTCTCGCGTTGCTTGGCGTAGTCGAGCGCGACCTCAAAAGCACTGCGCGCCATGCCGACGCTCTGGGCGGCGATGCCGATACGGCCGCCCTCCAGACCTCCGAGCGCGATCCGGTAGCCCTCGCCCTCCTTGCCGATCAGGTTCTCGACCGGGATGCGGCAGTTGTCCAGGTTGATCTGGGCGGTGTCGCTGCTGTTTTGTCCGAGTTTGTCCTCCAGCCGCGCGACCTGATAACCCGGCGCGTCGGTCGGCACCAGGAAGGCACTCATGCCCTTCTTGCCAGCCCCTTTGTCGGTAACGGCGATGACGATGACGACCTGACCGTTCTTGCCACTGGTGATGAACTGCTTGACGCCATTGACCAGGTAGCCATCCTTGTCACGAACGGCGGTCGTACGCAGGGCCGAGGCGTCCGAGCCCACATGCGGTTCGGTCAATGCGAATGCCCCCAGCATCTCGCCCTGGGCCAGCGGCGTGAGCCACTGCTTCTTTTGTGCCTCATTGCCGTAGGCCATCAGGATGGCATTGACGGGGCAGTTGGTCACGCTGATCGCGGTGCTGGTGCCACCGTCTCCGGCGGCGATCTCCTCGAGCACCAGCGCCAAGGTAAGGTAGTCGAGATTGGCGCCGCCATATTCCTCAGGCACGCAGATACCGTAGGCGCCGAGTTCGGCCAGCCCCCGGTGGACATCCTTCGGAAAGTGATGCTCCTTGTCCCAGCGCGCGGCATGGGGCCACAGTTGCTCGCGCGCGAAAGAGCGCACCGCTTCGCGCACCATTTCCTGGTCCTGGGTCAGCAACATGGCGTAGTCCTTCGCAAGGGTTGGATGGCTGGGCGCATCGACAGCAAATGCGTCAGACGAGTTCCACCGCCATCGCCGTGGCCTCGCCGCCGCCGATGCACAGGGTCGCCAGACCACGTGTCTTGCCACGTGCCTGCAATGCATGGATCAGTGTGACCAAAATGCGTGCACCGCTGGCGCCGATCGGGTGGCCCAGTGCGCAGGCACCGCCATTGACGTTCACGATCTCATGTGCGATGTCCAGTTCGGTCATGAGGGCCATAGGTACGACGGCGAAGGCCTCGTTGACCTCCCACAGATCGATATCGGTGGTTTTCCAGCCGGCCTTGGCCAAGGCCTTCTGCGTGGCGCCCACCGGCGCGGTGGTGAACCAGTTCGGCTCCTGCGCATGCATGGCATGCGACACGATGCGTGCCAGCGGCTTGACGCCAAGCTTGCTGGCGGTGGACGCGCGCATCAGTACAAGCGCCGCAGCGCCGTCGTTGATGGAAGAACTCGAGGCCGCGGTGATGGTGCCGTCCTTCTTGAACGCCGGCTTGAGCGTGGGGATCTTGTCGAGCTTGACGCGCCCCGGGCCTTCGTCGATGGAAATCACGGTCTCACCGCTGCGGCTTTTCACGGTGACCGGCGTGATCTCCCTGGCAAACGCGCCGGACTCGGTAGCGGCCTTGGCGCGCTTGACCGACGTCGTCGCAAATGCATCCTGTGCCTCGCGGCTGAACTGGTACTTGGCCGCGCAGTCCTCGCCGAAGGTGCCCATGGCGCGGCCAGGTTCGTACGCGTCTTCCAGGCCGTCGAGCATCATGTGGTCGTACACCCGATCGTGGCCGATGCGCATGCCGCCGCGACCCTTGAGCAACAGATACGGCGCATTGGTCATGCTCTCCATGCCACCGGCCACCATGACGTCATGGCTGCCTGCGAGCAGCATGTCGTGGGCCAGCATCGCCGCCTTCATGCCCGAGCCACACATCTTGGACAAGGTGACGGCACCGGCACTCAATGGCAGCCCTCCCTTGAGCGCGGCTTGCCGTGCCGGTGCCTGGCCCAGACCGGCCATCAGGCAATTGCCGAACAACACCTCGCCGACCTGGTCCGGCGCAACACCGGAGCGCTGCATGGCGGCAGAAATGGCCGCGCCGCCCAGATCGTGTGCGCTGAGTGCGGAAAAGTCACCCTGGAAGCTGCCCATCGGGGTGCGGGCTGCTCCGACGATGACGATGGGATCGGTTGATCTGTCAGACATGGTTTCTCCTTTAATTCATCAGTGCCTGCGGGTAGACGCTCTGTGCACGCTTTACAGTTCAGTTTCCGCGGCCGCCGAGAACCGCCGGTCTTGCTCATATGGGAATACATCGAAGACATGGCCCTGGGCAATCCGTTCCTTGTGCGCCTGCCAGAACTCGGCCTCCAGCAAATCGGCGTGGTGGCGCATGAACACTTCGCGCACCGCGGGGTTGCCTAGCAGGAAGGGACCGAAGGTCTCGGGAAACACGTCCTTCGGACCCACCGTGTACCAGATCTCGCCGCTCATCTCTTCCTCTTCGTTGCGCGGCTGCGGCACGCGGCGAAAGTTGCAGTCAGTGATGTATTCGATCTCGTCGTAATCGTAGAACACCACCTTGCCATGGCGCGTGATGCCGAAGTTCTTCCACAACATGTCGCCGGGGAAGATGTTGGCCGCGACCAGATCCTTGATCGCGTTGCCGTATTCGACGACGGCGCGTTCGATCTGCTGCTGCGCGCGTCTGCCCGCGGGTTCATCGGGCGCATGGGCCTGGCTCAGATCAAACGCTTCCTGGAGATAGATATTGAGTGGGATCATGCGTCGCTCGATGTACACATGCTGCAGGATCACCTCCATCTGGCCGTCGCCGTCGCGATCACTGATTTCCAGCAAGCTGGGTGCGAATTTCTCGATCTCAGCGATCAGTTCGTCGTCGAAACGGGCGCGCGGAAAGGCAACGCCACTGTATTCCAGCGTGTCGGCCATGCGACCAACCCGGTCATGCTGCTTGACCAGCAGGTACTTGCCCTTGATCTGCTCGCGCGTCGTGTCCTTCTGTGGCGGGTAGTAGTCCTTGATCACCTTGAACACATAGGGAAACGACGGCAGGTCGAACACCAGCATGACCATGCCCTTGATGCCAGGCGCGATACGGAACTTGTCGGTGGAGTGGCGCAGGTGATGCAGGAAGTCGCGATAGAACAGGTTCTTGCCCTGCTTTTGCAGACCCAGCGCGTTGTAGATCTCATTGCGCGGCTTACGCGGCATCATGCTGCGCAGGAACTGCACGAACGCGCTGGGAACCTCCATGTCGACCATGAAATAGGCCCGCGCAAAACTGAACAGAATCAGCATGTCGGCTTCACCGAAAAGGGCTGCGTCGATGGCCAGCCGACCCGACTTGTTGTGCAGCAGTGGCAATGCGAACGGTTCCTCGGTGAAGCCGTTGATGATCTTGCCGACAATGTAGGCGCCTTTGTTGCGAAAGAACAGGCCGGACAGCACCTGCAGTTGAAAATTGGCGCGCAAAGTCGTCTCCCCCATACGCCGGTTCATCGCCTGGGCTACAAACCCGCAGTCGCGCGACAGGTCTTCGAATCCCAGACGCAGGTCGAAGTCGCCGACCGTCTGCGCCAAGGCCTGCGCAAGATCACTTTGTGCCGGGTAATACGAACGATAGGTCGGCAGCGATCGCGGACCGTCATCCTCGATGTACTCCGTGCTCACTGCTGGCCGCACGAAGATGAAGTCGTTCTGAAAGTAGCTGCGATGCAGGATCTTGGTCGTGACCGAGTTGAAAAAAGTCTCGGCCAGCTCAGGCTGGTGGTGGTCGACCAGCAGGCCGATGTAATGCAGCTTGATCTGCTGCCACTCCTCCATGGGCTGGTCGCCGGCCTTGAACTCGCGCTCCAGGCGTTTGGAACATTCGCGCACCCTCAGGTCGTAGAACTCGATACGCTCGCGCTGCGCGCGCTGCTGACCATGCCAGTCGCCAGTCTCAAACCGGTGCTTGGCACGCGCGGATTCTGTGCGGAACAGGCGATAGTGGCGATTGAAGCCGTCCATCATCGCCTTGGCGATGCTGTAGGCGACCGTGGAGTCGAGACGTTGCGGAAACATGGTTTGCCTGGCTCGCTTTCAAGCTGGCGGGTCGCGATCAACTTCGGAAACCCGCGCAACGGCCACACGGTAAAGACCGTCCAGCCACTCGGTTCCGGGCACCGTCATCTGCAGATCCTTGAGCAGTCCGTCACCCAGACCGTACACCCAGCCGTGCAAGGTCAGCTTCTGGCCGCGCGCCCACGCGTCGCGCACCACCGTGGTGTGCGCCACGTTGACGACCTGTTCAATCACGTTGAGCTCGCACAACACGTCGCGTCGCACCTGCGCTGGCATCCTCTCGAGCAGGTGCGCGTGGCGGTCGCGCACATCCTGAACATGGCGCAGCCAATTGTCGGCCAGTCCGATACGGGCGTTCTCGAGCGCTGCCTGCACACCGCCGCAGCCGTAATGGCCCACCACCATGACATGCTCGACGCGCAGTCGCTCCACCGCGAACTGTATGGTCGACAAGGCGTTGAGGTCGGAGTGCACCACAACGTTTGCCACATTGCGATGGACAAAAACTTCGCCCGGCTCAAGCCCGGTGATCTGATTGGCCGGTACCCGGCTGTCCGAGCAGCCGATCCACATGTACCGCGGTTGCTGTTGCGCCATCAGGCTGGTGAAAAAGCCCGGCCGCTCGGCTTCCATGCGCGCGGCCCACTCACGATTGTGGGTAAACAGTTCCTCAAGGGATGTCGTGGTCATCGGATGATTGTGCCCATAAGGAGAAACGCGGAACCGTCAATGCATGCAATTGTCGCCGCCGACACGCGGCGGCGGTCGCCGGCGCGTCGCAGCATCACATGGTCTCGGCGAAAAGCTCCCGACCAATCAACATGCGCCGGATTTCGCTGGTACCAGCTCCGATTTCGTAGAGCTTTGCGTCGCGCCACAACCTTCCGAGCGGATAGTCATTGATGTAGCCATTGCCACCGAACAGCTGTATGCCTTCGCCCGCCATCCAGGTGGCCTTCTCGGCGCACCAAAGGATCACCGAGGCGCAATCTTTGCGAACCTGACGCACATGCTCGGTGCCCAGCGCGTCGAGATTCTTGCCAACCATGTAGCAATAGGAACGCCCGGCCTGCAGCACCGTGTACATGTCGGCCACCTTGGCCTGGACCAGTTGGAACTCGCCAATGCTCTGGCCAAACTGCTTGCGATCGTGGATATAGGGCACGACGTTGTCCATCACCGCCTGCATGATGCCGATGGGCCCCGCCGACAGCACAGCGCGCTCGTAGTCCAGGCCGCTCATGAGCACCTTGGCGCCGCGGTTGAGCCCGCCCAGAATGTTCTCCTGAGGTACCTCGACGTTGTCGAACACCAGTTCGCCGGTATGGCTGCCGCGCATGCCGAGCTTGTCGAGCTTCTGGGCGATCGTGAAGCCCTTCATGCCCTTGTCGATCAGAAACGCCGTGACACCGCGCGCACCGAGTTCTGGCTCGGTCTTGGCATAGACGACCAGGGTATCGGCGTCCGGGCCGTTGGTGATCCAGAACTTGCTTCCATTGAGCAGAAAGTAACCACCTTTGTCCTCGGCCTTGAGCTTCATCGAAATCACATCACTTCCGGCGCCCGACTCGCTCATGGCCAGCGCGCCGACATGTTCGCCGCTGACCAGTTTGGGGAGGTACTTTCGGCGCTGGTCTTCGCTGCCGTTGCGATTGATCTGGTTCACGCACAGATTGCTGTGCGCGCCGTAACTCAGACCCACGGACGCGGACGCACGGCTGATTTCCTCCATCGCGACCATGTGCGCCAGGTAACCCATGCCGACGCCACCATACTCCTCGCTGACCGTGACGCCAAGCACTCCGAGTGTGCCCATCTTGGGCCACAAGTCCATCGGGAACTGGTCACTGCGATCGATCTCGGCCGCACGTGGCGCAATTTCTGCCTGCGCAAACTCGCGCACCGTGTCGCGCAAGGCATCAATGTCGCTGCCGAGTTGGAAGTCAAGGCCGGGCAAGGGGGTCATGGAATGTCTCCTGATAACTGGGATCTATTGAAACGAGGCGTCTGTCGGGCTCTGGCCTCAGTATGTTCTGGGTACCGGCACCAGTGTCTGCTGCATGACGGCGCAATCCGTGGATTTTCCGCTGGCATCGATCTGCACGACCATGGCGCTGGTCACGATGATGCGCCGCCCCGCCCGTACCACTCGCCCAGTGGCCCGCAACTCGCCACCGCGCAAAGTCGCCAGGAAGTTGATCTTGTATTCGACCGCGGTCACTTCCGCGTCGTCAGGTGCCACGGTCAGGGCGGCATAACCACCGGCGATGTCGGCCAGCGCACCCATGGCTCCGCCATGGAAGCTGCCCTGCTGCTGCGTGACCCGCTCGCCATAGGGCAAGGCCACGACGCATAGGCCAGGACCCACCTCCAGCAGGCGCGCGCCCAAGTGAAGCATCATGCCCTGGCGCTCGAAACTGGCCAGGACGCGTCGGTGCAATTGGGGGTGTGGCAGCGCTGCCGCGGACGAACTATTCATGGACAGGATCTTTCACGTTGGCATTGACGTTTACGTAAACGTCAATTATGTCCGATCTCACCTGGCATGTCACCCGCTCGCGCCGCCGTGCCGTCGGTCAAGTTGTGGCGGCGCGCTTCTGTGCCTTGGTCAACAGGGCCTTGGCTTCTTTTTCGTGGGTTTTGACCTCGTCCAGATTGGCAACCAGGTCGGTCATCTGCTGCTCCAACGCCTGCCGATGGGCAGCGAGCGCAGTCAGAAATTTGCGCAACTGCGCCGTCGTGTCCCGCGGACTGTCATAGACGTCGATGATGTCGCGCGCCTCGGTAAGCGACAGACCGAGTCGCTTGGCGCGCAGCGTCAATTTGAGCCGCGTGCGATCGCGCGCGCTGTAGACCCGGCTGCGACCACCAGGGCCTGCGCGCTGCGGTTGCAGCAGCCCCATGTCTTCATAAAAGCGGATTGCCCTGGTCGTGAGGTCGAACTCGCGCGCCAGATCACTGATCGTGAATTGTTGAGCCATAACGAATGAGGGACAAAACGGGCGATCGACGCCACGATGCCCAGGTGACAGCGCGCGAAACCCGCCCTTCATACAATACCCGATTAAAACTGACGTTTACGTAAACGTCAAATGATCCGAGGCCATAACATGAACGAACTCGAAAGCCAGCTGCACTACCCGATGGGCGATGCCTTGCCCGAGCCGGGCCAGACCCTGGAAGTGGCACCGGGTGTACGCTGGATCCGGATGTCGCTGCCGTTCGCTCTCAACCACATCAACCTGTGGCTGCTGCGTGACGAACTGGACGGCCGCCACGGCTGGAGCATTGTCGATTGCTGCATCGATCAACCCGAGTCGAGAGCCCAGTGGGAACAGGTTTTCGCCACGTCGCTTGAAGGACTGCCGATCCTGCGCGTGATCGTGACCCATATGCATCCGGATCACATCGGACTGGCGCACTGGTTGTGCGAGCGCTGGAGCGCCCGCCTGTGGATCAGCGCTACCGATTACAACGTGGCGCGGCTGGGCGCTCTGGGACCGTCCGGATTTGGCGGGGAAGCAGCGGCCGACTATTTCGCTTCCCACGGCCTGAACGACCCGGCGTCGGTCGAACAGATCAAGGCACGCACACGTTACTTTCCCAGCCTTGTGCCCCGCGTGCCGGCTCAATACCGCCGCATGGCCGATGGCGATGTGCTGACCATCGGCGGGCGTGAATGGCGCTGCATCAGCGGCTACGGTCATGCACCCGAACATATTGCCCTGGCCTGCGACGCGCTGCGAGTGCTGATCGGCGGCGACATGATGCTGCCACGCATATCGACCAATGTCAGTGTCTACGAGGTCGAGCCCGAGGCCAATCCGCTCAAGCTTTTTCTCGACTCCATCGACCGCTTCCGCGACTTGTCCGACGACACGCTGACCTTGCCATCGCACGGCAAGCCTTTCACCGGCCTGCACATCCGGATCGCCCAACTGCATGACCACCACCGCGACCGGCTGGCGGAGGTCATGCAGGCCTGCGGCGAGCGCCCTCATAACGCGGCAGAAATCCTGCCCATCATGTTCCGACGACCGCTGGACCTGCATCAGAAGACTTTTGCCATGGGCGAAGCCGTCGCGCATCTGCACGCGTTGTGGTTCGAAAACAAGCTGGCTCGCGAACTCGGCGTCGACCGCGTGTACCGTTTCACAACGATCGGCTGACGCGCCACGATACCGTGTATCAGGCCCAGGTCGGGACGGCCTCGTCCTTGAGTTGTCCGCGCAAGGTCTCGTAGTCGGGCACGATGGTACGGACCGTGTCCCAGAAACGCGGGCTATGGTCCATCACCCGCAGATGGCTCAACTCGTGCACCACGACGTAATCAATGACGCTGGCGCGGAAGTGGATCAGTCGCCAGTGCAGGCGGATCGCTCCGTCGGCGCGCGCACTGCCCCAGCGGGTGCCGGCGCTGCTCAAGGACAGCTTGCGCCATTGCACCTGCAGGCGTGGCGCGAAATGGTCCAGACGCTCGGTGAACAAGCGCTTCGCCTGGCGCATCAACCAGGCCTGGACAGCGTCGCGGATCTGCTCCGGACTGGCCTGCCGCGGTAGATCCAGTTGCAACTGATGGCGCACCGCGCCGGACGCGTCCGCAGCAGCCGTACTCAGAACCGCTCCTGCTGCGTCAAACGCGTGATACGGGGCCAGCATCACATGCAGGGGTTCACCGAGAAACGGCAGCACCGCGCCGTTCTTCCATTCAATGCGGTTGCCCGCCATGCGTTCGTGACGCTCGCGTGTTTCCACCAGTTTGCGCACGATCCATGCCGATTTCTCTTCCAGTGCCGACTGCACGTCGGCCAGCGTGACCCACTTTGGCGCATGCACGACAAGACCGTCGTGGTTGACGGAAAAGCCGATGGTGCGGCGCTTGCCTCGCTTGAACAGATAGGAAATACGCGCGCCGCCCAGTCGGGTTTCGCGGTTGGCTTGCGGGTGGAGGGAGGTCACCGACTGCGCGCTCGGGTCGGGCCTTTGCGGCGCTGCCACGGTGGCCGGGCCTGCAACCGGGTCCACCGTGTTGCCGACATCTGCCACACGACCCACCGCAGCGGGCGAAGCGGGGACGGGATCCACGCCGAACAGGTCCAGTGTGTATTGGAGCAGCGCGCGCATGGAGGTCATCGATCTATGAATGGCGCCAACTTCACCGATAGGCTTCGGGATCGAGCCGATGCATCTCGGCCTCGATCCAGGCCTCGACCTCACGCATCATCTCGTCAGCCTTGCGGCCCGCGCTCGGAATCGGCGCACCGATCGACACCTGAACGGTTCCCGGCAACTTGATGAACGCCTTGCGCGGCCAGCACTGCGCCGACGTCACAGCAATCGGAATCACCGGCGCGCCGGTCTCGATGGCCAGGCGCGTGCCACCGGACTTGTACACCCCCTTTTGACCCCGCGCAATGCGCGTTCCCTCCGGAAACATGATGATCCAGACGCCGCGCGCGAGCAATTCCTTGCCCTGCGCGACAACCTTTGAGAACGCCTGCGTACGCTGGTTGCGGTCGATATGGATCATGTCCAGACGACCCATGGCCCAGCCGAAGAATGGCACCTGCAACAATTCTTTCTTGAACACATACGCCAGCGGATGCGGCATCAGCGTCGGCAGCAGAAAAGTCTCCAGTGTCGACTGGTGCTTGACCAGCAGGATCGCCGGACTGGTGGCGCCGTCCGGCAAATTCTCCATGCCGGTGACCTGGACCTGAATTCCGCACAACACGCGCGCCCCACGCACAGCCCAGCTCAGCCAGCGCACGGCCATCCACCACAGGGCGGTGCCGCGTATCCACAAGGATGCGACCACCATGATGATGCCCCAGGGGATCACCGTCACCAGCATCCAGAGCATGTGCAGCGCCGAACGCGCGAATGCCACGGAGCGGCTCGCCGCGGAGCCCGGTCGCTCGCCCGGGGGAACAGCCATGTCGTCTCTCATGTCGAGGCAAAAGCGCCAATGACCTCGTCGCGCGCGCCCAGGTGCTGGGCGAACGTCGCCAGGTTTTCGTGAACCACCACGCCCGGCGGAAACGTCGACGGCAAAGGCGCACCACGGTACTGCGCGCCCTCGCCGGTGAGTACGAGGTGCGGTGTGCAGCCGGCCGCGGCCGCCGCGAGCATGTCGTCCAGAGAATCTCCCACAGCCGGCATGCCCTTGAGTTCGACGCCGTATCGCGCGCCAATCTGGAAAAACAGCCCCGATGCGGGCTTGCGGCAATGGCAGCCCTCGTCGGGCGCGTGGGGGCAGAAAAACATGGCGTCCACTCGTGCACCAACCGCCGCCAGCATCTTGTACATGCGGGTTTGAAGGTCGTTGATCCGGGCCATTTCGTAGATGCCGCGGCCCAGGCCGCCTTCGTTGGACGCGATCACGACGTGCCAGCCTCCGTGGTTGAGCCGTGCAATGGCCTGCAAGGCCCCCGGCAGCGGCTGCCAGTCGGACGACAGATCGCCATGCGCCGCACTCGGCTCTCCAATAGTGCCGTCGCGATCCAGGATCAACAACTTCATGTTATTCATGCGCCTGGACTGTCCAGACGGGAAAGGTCGGCCACCCGGTTCATGGCGTCGTGCAGAGCCTGCAGCAGTCCCTGGCGGTTCAGTCGCAGATCCATTTCAGTGGCATTGACCATGACGCCTTCGAAGAACGCGTCCACAGGCGCGCGCAAGGCCGCCAGTGTCTGCAGCGACGCCGCAAAATCGCCGCTATCGAATTGCGCCGCAGCCTCGGGAACGACACGACGCATGGCGGCGTACAGATCCTTTTCTGCCGGCTCCGACAACAGCACCTCGCTGACATGCGGATCGACCAGTGGCACCTTTTTCAGGATGTTGCCAATGCGTTTGTTGGCTGCGGCCAGCGCCGGTGCTTCAGACAAGGCTGCGAACGCGCGAACGGCAGTCAGGCGCTTGGGCAGTTCGGCCCACGTCTTCAGCCCTTGCGCGTGGATGGCCGCCTCCACCTCGCCATTCGAATATCCGGAGTCCTTGAGATAACCCTTGAGCCGCTCGACCAGGAACTGCGACAAGGGCTCGACATCGTGTTGCAGCATTCCGGAAGGAAACACCGAAAAGGCCTGACGCACCAACGCCTTGGGTTGCAGCGGCAAGGCGCGCTCAACCAGCATGCGCACAACGCCCAGGGCGTGACGGCGCAAGGCAAACGGATCCTTGTCGCCGGTGGGCAGGTTGCCGATACCGAACAGTCCGACCAGGGTTTCCAGCTTGTCCGCCAAAGCCACGGACAGTCCTGCGTTGTCGCGCGCCAGCACATCGCCGGCAAATCGTGGCTTGTAATGGTCTTCGATTGCCATCGCCACTACCTCACCCAGGCCGTCATGACGAGCGTAATACGCCCCCATGATGCCTTGCAATTCGGGGAACTCGCCGACCATGTCGGTCACCAGGTCAGTCTTGGCCAGACGGGCCGCCGTGTCGACTGCACTCACCAGGCCGGCGTCGCCGAGTTGCGCGGCGATGGACCTGGCCATCGCGCGCACCCGCTCCATGCGTTCACCTTGTGAGCCCAGCTTGTTGTGATAAACCACCCGCGCGAGTTGCTCGACCCTCGACGACAGGCTCCGCTTGCGATCCTGATCATAGAAAAATTGCGCATCGGCCAGGCGCGGGCGAACCACGCGCTCATTGCCACCTATGACAGCACTCGGGTCTTGCGGCGAGACATTGCTCACGAGCAGAAAGCGGTTGGTCAGCTTGCCGGCGGCATCGAGCAGTGGAAAGTATTTCTGGTTGGCCTTCATGGTCAGGATCAAGCACTCCTGGGGTACTTCCAGGTACTGCTCCTCGAAAGCACACACCAGCACGTTAGGGCGTTCGACCAACGCGGTGACTTCGTCCAGCAATGCGTGGTCCTGCACGACCTGCACGCCGGCGCCAATCTTCGCGCATGCCGACGCGAGTTGACGTTCGATGTCGGCGCGACGGGCTGCGAAGCCCGCTACCACGGCTCCGTCGCGAAGCAGCGTTTGTGCATAGTCATCGGCATGCTCGAACGACACGTCAGCCTTGGGTGACTCGAAACGGTGGCCTTTGGTCACGCGACCTGCCGTATGCCCGAGCACGTTGACCGGCACGATATCGGCGCCGATCAAGGCCACCAGTCCATGCACCGGGCGCACGAAACTCACGCTGGTCCAACCCGGGAGTTCGGCATGAGACCGCGCATCAAGCTGATATGTCATGACCTTCGGGATCGGCAGTTCCGTAATCGCCGTGTCAATGGCGTTTTGCAACCCAACCGGCAACGCCACCCCTTGCGCCAGGCACAGAAGGAACACAATGTCAGCTTTCCCGTCATGGCGCACGACGATCTGGTCGGAGCCATCAAGGGCATCCCGGCCCATGTCGGCCAGTTGAGCTCGACCGAGGCCAGCGAGCTTCTTGCGATAGGCCTCGGTCACCGCGCCATCCTTGAACGCCACCGAAACCGGCATCAGCTTGTGCGTCTCCGTCTGCGCAGCCGCTTGACCCAGCACCCCGGTGACATGCACGGCCAGGCGCCGCGGTGTCGCGTAGGGCGTACATGTACCACCATCGATCACCAGGCCCTGGGCCTTGAGCTGCTCAAACACCACCAGGGCAAATGCATCGCCCAACTTCGCGAGCGCCTTGGGCGGCAGCTCTTCGACCAGCAGCTCCACCAGAAGACTGCGACTTTCCATATCCATCGTTCGTGTCACCTCAGGCCGCCTTCTTCGCAATTTGTTCGACCCACGCCCTCGGAGCGAGAGGGAATCCGAGCCGTTCGCGGCTCTCGTAATAGCTGCGCCCGACTGAACGCGCAAGGTTGCGGATACGCCCCATATAGCCGGCCCGCTCGGTGACGCTGATGGCGCCACGGGCATCGAGCAGGTTGAAGCTGTGTGCCGCCTTGAGAACCTGTTCGTAGGCGGGCAAGGCCAGCTGCTCGGTCACCAGATGGGCGGCCTGCTTTTCATGAGCGGCGAATGCCGTGAGCAAAAAGTCGATGTCGCTGTGCTCGAAGTTGTAGCGCGATTGTTCCTTTTCGCTCTGCAGATAGACATCGCCGTAGCTTGTGCCTTCGGTCCACTGGAGCTTGTATACGTTGTCGACATCCTGCAGATACATCGCAAGCCGCTCCAGACCATAAGTGATCTCACCTGTCACTGGCCGGCAGTCAATGCCTCCGACCTGCTGAAAATAGGTGAACTGCGTCACCTCCATGCCATTGAGCCAGACCTCCCAGCCCAGTCCCCAGGCGCCCAGCGTCGGATTCTCCCAGTCGTCCTCGACAAAACGCACGTCATTGCGCTGCAGGTCCAGGCCCAATTCCTTCAGGGAGTTCAGGTACAGTTCCAGGATGTTGGCCGGAGCCGGCTTCATGACCACCTGAAACTGGTAGTGGTGTTGCAGGCGATTCGGGTTTTCGCCATACCGCCCGTCCTTGGGGCGCCGGCTCGGTTGCACGTACGCAGCGTTCCACGGCTCCGGACCAATGGCGCGCAGGAACGTGGCCGTATGGGACGTACCGGCACCCACTTCCATGTCGTACGGCTGCATCAGCACACAACCTTGCGCGTCCCAATAGGACTGCAGCTTCAGAATGATTTGTTGGAAAGTCAGCATGGGATCTCGAAAGGGATTTACGTGGCACCTGGCCCGACCCGAGTTTGGCCAGGGAGTGGACCGGCGCAGGGTGTCGCCGATCGGCATACAGCAGCGACAGTCGGCATCCCGCTTGTCGACTGATTTTAGGGCTATCAGGACGTGCTGCGACGCCGGACGATCCATGCCAGCAGAACCACAGCGCCCGCGCCCAACCACAGAGGCCACAGCCCAAACCGTGACGCCCACCAGGCAAACGGTGTCAGCCCGTTGCGCCCTTGCACTTCACCCATCAATACACCGCGTGTCAAGCGCGCAAGCCGGTGCGTCACCCGCCCCTGGTGGTCAATGATGGCGGTCTCCCCGGTATTGGTGGCACGGATGAACGGGCGCTCGAATTCCAGTGCACGCATGCGCGAGATATTCAAGTGTTGGTCGATCGCGACAGTGTTGCCGAACCAGCCGATATTGCTGACGTTGACAAAGATGGTGGGCGCCTTCGCCCGGTCGGTGAAGCGCTGGGCCAGTTCTTCACCGAACAGATCCTCGTAACAGATATGCGGCGCCAGGCGCTGGCCTTGCCATTCAAAGGATGACTGGCCGACGTCTCCCCGGCTGAAATCACCCAGCGGGATGTTCATCAGATCGGTGAACCAGCGAAACAGCGGTGGAATGAACTCACCGAACGGCACCAGATGATGCTTGTCGTAGCGGTAAAGCGCATGTTCGCCTAGTTGAGGCGCGCCCACCGCTGGCTTCATCCCGACCACGGCGTTGACGTATCCACCACTCCCGTCGATTAGCGGCAAGCCGAACAGCACAGCCTGGTTCCCCTGGGCATAACGCCGTTGCAAGGCCTCCCAGTAGCCGGCCGGCAAGTCCTGAGGCAGCAAGGGAATCGCGGTCTCCGGCGCCACCACCAGCGACGCTGTCGCCGCACCCATCTGCTCGCCGTACCAACTTAGTGCATCGACAACGCCGGTACCGGGTTGAAACTTTTCGTCCTGTGCGATATTGCCCTGCAGCAATGCCACCTGCAACCGGGCACCGGCCTGCTCACTGTATTCCGCCGGACTCCAGGCCATCACACCGGCTAAAGCCGCCGCCAGCAGCGGCATCCAGATGCGCCGGCGATCAAGCGGAGACTGCAGCCAGATTGCGCTCAGGCATGCGATGAACGCGACCATCGCCGCGATGCCATAAGCACCCACGTAACGCGCGAATCGGGCCAATCCGTCGATATGGGCATACCCTGCGGCGCCCCATCCGAAACCGGTGAACCAGACGCCGCGGGCCAGTTCTGCCAGCAACCACAATGAAGCAAACAAGGTGACGGCAGGAAGCGTCCGAGACGGTCTGAGCGCGACATAAAGATAGGCCGCGAGCGCATAGTAAAGGGCCAGTGCAGCCGCCAGGGCCCAAACCGCCAGCGCGGCCATCCAGGCCGCCAGTCCGGCATAGGTGTTCATTGCAACAAACAACCACCAGAAGGTCGCGCAAAGCCATGCGGTGACAAAGACCCATGTCAGTGCCGCGGCTTGCCAGGGATTGGGGGTACGGTGCAGTTGCCAGGCCAGGCAACCGAGCGCCACAAGTTGCAGACTTCCACTGGCTTGCCCGTCCCATGGGGCGGCAAGTGCGGCGCCGTGGCCCAGGCCAGCGATGGCAGCGAGGAAAGCGGCAAACAACAAGTGCGAGGACTCAGGGCACCTGTGGCGACACCTTGAACCATTTCACGGCGCCGCCTTTGGTGTGTAGCACGGTGAAGTGCAATCCGGCGCGGGTGTGGTGCTCACCGCGGCGCGGCACATGTCCCATTTCGTGGGCGATCAGGCCGCCGATGGTGTCGAAATCCAGTTCTTCGTCCTGGCCGATGAATTTGACGCCGAATGCGTCCTCGACCCGCTCTATCGGCGTATCGCCGCTGACACGATAGGTCCGGTCGGCCAAGCCGAAAATGTCGCCTTCATCTTCTTCGATATCGAATTCATCCTCGATTTCGCCGACGATCTGCTCAAGCACGTCCTCGATAGTGATGAGGCCGGCCACCCGCCCGAACTCGTCAATGACGATTGCCAGGTGATTACGGTTGCCGCGGAAATCGCGCAGCAGGTCATTAAGCTTCTTGCTCTCAGGTACAAAGACTGCAGGGCGCAGCAGCGCGCGCACACTGAATTCCGGTGCTCGTTGCAGTTTGAGCAGATCCTTGGCCAGCAATATGCCAATGATGTTGTCGCGACCACCGTCGAACACCGGGAATCGCGAGTGGGCAGTGTCGATCACGACCCTGAGCAAGTCTTCCGGCTGTGAATCGATATTGACCAGATCCATCCGGGTGGCAGGGACCATGACGTCGCCTGCCGTCATGTCCGCCATCCGGATCACGCCTTCGAGCATCACCCGTGATTCGGCGCCAATGACGTTGTTGTCTTCGGCGTCGGCAAGCGCCGCGATCAGTTCCTCTGTGGAGTCAGGGCCTGGGTGAATGAATTCAGCGAGCTTTTGCAAGAACGAGCGTTTGTCTTCCCGCTCGGGCACGGGACGCTCAGGATAAGGTTCGGACACTGCCGTGGCACTGGAGTTGGAGAACCCCGAGGATACCGGATTGCCGTATCGCCGGGGAATCTACCTGCACTCGCGGACCAAGTCTGTTGGCAAAGTGATCAGGAGCCCGGTCGTCGCCTGATGCCGCTCCAAGTGTGATTCAACGACTTGATGGCAGAAAGAATATTATGAATTTGCTTGGACTGGGCTTTGATACGGTAGTCGATCTGGGCATAGTGATCTTCCACGATCTCCGTCATGCGACTGCCCAATGAAGCTGGCGGCAAGCGCAGGAGGGCTTCGGAATCGGAGCCCATGCGCTCGATAACCGCCCCGGCATTGCGGGCGATTCGCAGCATCGCTGTGTTCTCGCTCAATGCTTGGATGAACATCAGCGACACGCCCTTGTTGCGCGCATCCATTGCAGCGCGCTCAAATAACAAGGCCCCAAATCCGCGGCCGCGGACAGATTTGGCAACTGACACGCCAAATTCTGCGCAAGGTGTTTCGGCCTTCTCGGGGGAAAACGCCAAATGGGCAACTGCGATCAATGAAAGTTTGCGATTGGTGATCCCCAGAACTTCGTCACGCTCGAAGTCCAGTCCTGCGACATAACGCTCGATATGCTCATCGCCGGCAACAAAGCCAAAGCGCAGATAGCGGTCATGTGCATCAAGCTCAAGCAGATGTATGGCGATTTCGCCTCTGTGACATTCTGCGAGCGACCGGATGGGTACCAGCAAGTGGTAGCTGGAATCCTGGCTGTTGCCCGGGCGAGCAGGATCATAGCCCACACGGGATTGCCCTTGCGCACAGTCAGTTAGCGTCTCTTTCTGAATCAATGTCATAGGGGGAATATAAGGGTTTTCCCTATATCTGACCATCAAAAGGGACAATCAGTCGGGTCTACCGTGCAATTTGGCCCGTTACGGGACAACAAAGGCGTCTGACCAATGCAATAGGGGCCAATCGAAGCGTCAATTTCAGGCCCACAACTGGCGAGGCCATTTTTCACCCTGTGGCTGTGGCTCACACCGCATCGGTGTGGCTGATTCGAATGTCGCGCCACAGGGTATCCACAATGCAAGCTCAATTGACTCCCTGAGGTGAAAAGTCATGCAGCATCGCGATCGTTTCGCGCATGATGCCACCGTCCAACACCATGGCAACATGCGGTATACCGGCTACAAACCGGTTATCTGCGCCTTCCAATTTCGCAGTGCCGGCGGGCATGACGATGTTGTCGCAGTTGGAGTAGTAGCACGTGAATTGGCGGAGCTGCGCTGCAGTTTCCTTTAGTGCCAACGACGCGAGCCAGCGACTCCCATGGCGCATCTGATCAACGTTTTTTATCCATGAAAATTTCGGAAATCCGCTGCCAATCCGTGTTCCATGGTGCGGCGAGCCAATGGTCACAATGCGGTGAATCGAACTGTCCCGCGCACTGCTGGTTTGGTACCAGGCCCGGGCAACCAGTCCCCCCATGCTGTGGCAAACCAGCAGTGGCGCCTGGCCGGTAACCGCATGCATGTCCTTGATGGCCTTGTCCAAAATTCCAACGTAACCGTCAATGGCGCCGAAGACTGGCTCCATGTTCAAGGCAACAAACGGGACCTTGTGCCGCGTCAATTCCGGCAGCCAACGCATCCATACAGCCCGATTGCACAAAAAGCCGTGAACCAGGATCACCCCTCTGTTGCCGTGAACTTCGCCCTTGCAAATCAACTGGTCAGGAAAACGCTGCGCGCGGAACGGTTGCCACCATGCGAATACCTGAGCCGCCGCAACCGATTCTTGGAACCAGGCAGACAGAAGTTGCCGATATGTTGCACGAGGTGGCACGTCAGCAGCGTTGATCCATGGCAAGGCTACAAACTGAAGTGCCAGCACAATGCAATGGGACAACAGGATTGCAAAGAATAGAGCCCACGCCGCGATGCGAGAGGTCTCCCAGACGAGGTACAAAATGAATGTTGCACAGACAACTATCCCGAGAGTCGTAAGCCGTTGGATGCAGGCGATCATGAATGTGGTGGGCCTCTGTAGGCCCCGCAGAAGTGGTAGTTCAATTCAGCTCCATTGTGATGCTCCCATTGGCCCTTTCAGCTACTTACACATTTGACTGACGATGGGCCCGTCTATGGCAAGGAACACAAGAAGTTACCATCTTGAGACTGTACCGATGCCCGTCCAAAGTCGCTGATGGAACCCGCGCACATTATTCGTGATGCCATTGCCGAGGTTCAGCGCGTTCGGCTTGAGTCTGAAAGCCAGCAATCACTCTTTGAGGCGGTTTCTGCAGTCAAACGATTTCAGTCACGGCGCTTCGCCGCAACCTATCAAGATCTGACGGCGGGCAGCCCGTATCAAGCGGCCACTCAGTTCTTTCTATCTGAACTTTACGGTGCGGACAACTATTCCACACGAGATGACCAATTTGCACGGATTGCTGGCGCCATCCAGCGCCTATTGCCGAAGGCAGCTGTCGCTACGGCCGTTTGTCTAGCGCAACTTCATGTCTTGACCGAACAACTGGATCTGGCAATGGGCCGTGCCTGGTCACAAGACATGGAATCGCGAGATTCCATTGGACTTTCAGCCTGTTATGTAAGGGCATGGCGTCTCACCGGCGACAAAGAAGCGCGTCAACGACAATTGAAGCTGGTGTTGGAGGTTGGCCGCGACCTCGACACATTGACTCGCACTCCCGGGCTAAGTCTGCTGCTCAAGATGATGCGCCGACCGGCCCGAGCCGCAGGACTGGCTGGTCTCCAGCATTTTCTGGAACAAGGATTCGACACGTTCGAGAAAATGGGGCGAAAAAAAGGAGCAACCGAAGTGTTCCTCCGGCTGATCAATCATCGCGAAACGACGGTGATAGCAGCCCTATTTGCAGGTGATGCAAAAGACGCCGTAGTTTACTTGGCTGCCATGGAAAAGCACGACTGGCGGCAAAGTTAATGTGAAGCGTAAGCGATCAATTAACCCCGTCCTTCCTTTGAAGCGTTGAACCCGGTAAACCTATGCGTTTCACCGGGAGGATGCAATGGGTATCAAGCAAGGCAAGTGGCAAGGACCTTTGAAGGCAGCCG
>Ga0105047_10002088_pt1 | contig 35772 bp, 32 predicted proteins | sample MAT04_FD_78384 | JGI IMG/M metagenome (GOLD analysis project Ga0105047, IMG submission 78384) | Freshwater microbial communities from Lake Fryxell liftoff mats and glacier meltwater in Antarctica - MAT-04 (megahit assembly) | ecosystem: Environmental > Aquatic > Freshwater > Ice > Liftoff... | reverse complement strand
GCGCTGGACCAGGTAACGGTATATCCAGCCGGCTCCACAAAATTCAATGGACCATCCGATCCGTTCACCTTGACATCCACTGTCGGAGCAGCAACGACTACCATTCTGACCGTATCGCTCGCACTGGCTCCGGCAGCATTCTGGCAGGTCACGGTGTAATCATAATTTGTCCCCGCTGGTACATTCGTCTCGCTGCGTGACCCAGACGTTCCAAAATATCCGGCCAGACGAGAAGAACCGCTGCACTGCGTGGCATTCGAGCTGATCCAATTCGCGATGTAAGAAATAGTCCCAGTGCGGGTCACGATCGGTCCATCCGAGCCATCTACTTTCAGATCGACAGATGGCGCCGCATAGACAACTGTCCGCTTTGTATCCGATGCCTGTGCACCGGCGGCATTGGTACAGGTGACTGTGTAATCGTAGGTACCGGCAAGTAAGGATGTTTCTACTTTAGAACCAGACAGCCCGCTCAAACCTATAAACCGATTGGAACCGGTACACGAAGTGGCATTCGCGCTTGTCCAGGTAGAGGTATAGCTGGCCGGGGCAGTCAGGGATGCCGGCGCGGTCACGCTGACCGTTGGTGCCGATAACACATTGACCGTGACACTATCACTTGCGCTGCTGCTGGGGTTGGTACAGGTAAGGGTATAAGTGTAGGATCCACTCCCGATGTTGCCGTAAGTCTGAGAACCATTTGTGGCTTGAGCACCGCTCCAGTTGTTCGAAGCGCTGCATGAAGCCGCATTGGTGCTCGTCCAACTGAGGGTATAGCTACCCGGTGCTCCCAAATTGAGCGGGCCGTTCGAGCCGTTCACCTTTAGATCAACGGTTGGAGCCGGGGTCGTACGATAAGATGTGGTGACAGCTCGAAAATCTACATAGCCACCGCTGGCCGAGATCGACCAGGTACAATCACCGGCGGTCGGAACGCCCCAGGCCGGAGACGGCAGATTTACAAAGCCGGGCGTGCCGGAACCGGCTATATACATATTTTGAGTAAAGATCGTTTGGCCGCACGCCTGAATTACGGCGGTCCCAACTCCCGGGACGCCGCTGAACGCGACCTGCACATTAAAGGTATTCAGATAGGTAAAATTTCCGGACACTGAACCACCATCCTGGATGCGTGTGACTGTTTCGGTGCAGCCGGGTCCGCAATTCCCGCCGCCTTCGGAGGGCGGCAAAGAAGTATTATCCGCATGATAGAGCGACACGTAGGATACTGAACCGTTCCATTGGATGTAGTTCGATTCTTGATCATAAGTTCGGCCATTCTTCAGGTATTCAGGGGAGATATTAGCTAAGGCCATTTGAGCAATTAAGAGTAATACAGCCGGTAACGCTATCACTCCGATGATTTTTATCCATCGCGCTTTTCCTAAATTTAAACCTTTAATTTTTTGGATCATTGCGCAACTCCTGCTGAGGCAAACACGCGCACGGTCTTGGACTGGCTGTTCAGCATATCTAACATCACCCAATTCACCGGGATTTCAAGGTAAACGCCCACAGCCGGTTCATTGCTGCTCCAATTGCCCATGTTTGTTCCCAGGCGAACCGAATGAGGCGGATAACCAGCAATATTCCCTCCTGATGCATCCGGCAAAACCTGTATGTCCATGACATATTGGGTGATTCCCCGAGCTGCCATCTCCGCGGCGACCAGCTGCTGGGCTTCACTTTTGGCTGTTGTGGTATTCAGCCGGATATCGCCTCCACCGATTATCGAACTCCAATCCCGCCCGCGAGATGCGCCAGCCATAGCAGCTTCTTGTGCAACCGAATAGGCCCAATTGCGCGCTGCATATAGCCGGTAAACATCGATCAGTCCGGATGCCGTGGAAATGAATACCATAATTGCTAGGAAGCCCCAGACGATGGATTGAGCCCTTCGGTCACGAAGCATTCCATGACCACGAGAAATTTTTAATTGAAAGAGGCCCCCCTCATTTCCATTGACAGAATGTAAATCAAATGAGGTCATGGATAGCGCTCCACAATGCCCCAATGCCTTACCCGGATGGTGATCGCCGAATCCAGCAGAAAGGGGATGTCCGTCCGAAAGGGAGCTGAAGCTTCCAGAATAAAAGCAGTACCAAATGGGCTGCCGGAAAGCCAGGCCGAACTGCGTGGAGTATTGGCAGCATCGTAAATCTGGATGGAAACTGCCGATCCACCTCCCATGATGTTCTGATTCATAGACTGCTGAATCACGTTAGTGGCAAAGCTCCATTGGGACGGATCCAGCGAAAATGCGCGCACCGCTGCGCCGGTACCACTGTCCAGAGCCTGACGAATCGCCACACCCCGGCTCAGTTCGATTCCACCGAAGATGAGCAGCCCCAGGATCATCACCGCCAGCAATGCTTCCACTGCAGCCTGTCCTGTTTCCCAGGACTTATGATCCAATTTCGGCGTTGACATTGTTGAACTTGGTTTGCAGGGTAATAAAGATTTGCCACAAAGCGCCACCCACCAATGCAACGAAGATGGCCAGGATAACGATATATTCCACAATGCTTTGGGCTTGACGATCATGCAACATGAGATCTCCTTTGGTTGGATGGGGAAGAATTTCTTCCCCATCCAACTCCTTAAACCTGGTAAAGATTATGGATGCGCAGCCGGCACGGCGATGCTGTTGATCCAGTTGGCTACATGGGTTCCCTGGCCACCAATGTTGGTCAGGATGCCCCAAACCGCAGCAGCACCCAATACCACGACGATTGCGAGCACAACCACAAACTGTGGAATTTCCGAAGCACGTTTATCGGTAAGCATGTGTTTCTCTTCTTTCAATTAGGGATGCGCAGCTGGAACCGCGATGCTGTTGATCCAGGTCGCGACACTGCCACCTTGCGTACCGATATTGGTCAGGATGCCCCATACGGCTGCAGCCCCGAGCACCACCACGATCGCCATTACCACAACAAATTGTGGAATTTCCGAAGCTTTCTTATCGAACAACATACTTTCCTCCATCAAATGTATTTGAATTTTTAGAAACCGCCGCCGATCGCAGTCCCAGATAGGGTTTTGAGAATGCGGTCGACCAGCGGATAAAACAACAAGATTACGATGGGGCCAAGCAAGAATGGCATGGCCAGTAAGGTAATACGAGTCGGCATTTGTTGCATTTGCTCTTCTGCCTGCCCCGCGATTTCATCATTCATCTCTTCGATCGAACTGCTGATGGCCTGATCAACGCCCAACAAACCTGCGGATTGCTGCGCCGAGTGGACCCGTTGAGCAACACGCAGTAGTTGCAGGGATTTTAGATCGCCCGCTAATTGCTGCAGGACATCCAGACCACTTTTGGCCGAACCTCCGGACATGCGCCGTTTAAGCGCTCGGTAAACTGGAGTTGTTTCGCCGGTCGAACTGGCGATATTCTCCAAACCGAGGAGCAGCGAACCGCGCAGGCTCATATGCAGGCGGATATCGATCAGCAATTGGCGAACCTGTCCGGTCATAAAGCGCCGGCGTTGATGCACGAGGTAACGTTTGAGCAGCCAGACCAGGGAAGGCAGCCCCAACAAGCTCATTTTTGCCCTTGGTAGATACGGCCCGATGGTGGCAAACAAGACCAAACCAAGCAGGGCTGAAACCGCGTAGAGATTGATCCAAGGGATGTGCGCCAATCCCAGAATTTCAACTTCCGTGGCGAGTTCTCTTTTGTCTGCTGCGCTGGTCAGCCCAAGCGCCGATAAACGGCCGCCTTTATGCGTAAGCGCGTGAAAAAACCTCCTTCCCAGATCATAGATGGTGGATAAGATGGCGTTCGCGATCAAGCCCATTCCAACAGCGAACGAGAAGCCCACCAACAGCGGATAGGTATCCATCAGAACGCCTCCCCACTGCCCAATTGGTAGACTTCGTACTCGAAATACAGGCTGGCGAGGGCGGCACAGATCATCAACACAGTCAATAAGGTGCGGTGAGGAATGTCCTGTAAGAAGAAACTCCGCCAGGTAGGCGAAAGCAGCACGAAAAGCATAGCGGCCGCCACAACCCCTTGCAACAGGCGGATGGTTCCCTGCACTAATGCGAGTGTTTGGCGCATCTTGGACCGCAGGAGTTTTTGACGGTGGGCCTCCTGCTCCAAAGCGACCAGCAAAGATGATTGGATATCGTCCGTGATCCGAGCGCTGTTGGCGATCAACGCTGCCAGGCGCGCGGTCACCGTTCCTGGCAGACCTTCCAAGGATAGAGCGGCCTGTTCGGGCGGCTGGTGCATCTGCAGCCGCGTGACAACCTGCTGGATCGAGCATTTCAACACGCCACCCGGCAGTTCAATACCGTTCATCGCATTCAACAGCGATCGGTCCACGTTGAGTAATGAACGCATTTGCAGCGCCGCCATTTCCGCGTCCTCGTTGATCCGCCCGCGTTCGTTCTGGCGCTCCTGGAAATTCATCCACGCGATCAGCAGCAGACCGAATAACAGCACCAGCGGAGAAAGCAGTAAATCTCTGACCGCCAGCGCCATTACGGGAATCACGACAAATAGGATCAGCCGTTTAATGTCCAATTCCGGTCGGGAATGGCCTTCTTCCACTTTGACGATACCCAAATCACGCAAGCGCCGGGCAGCCCAGGAAACGAACATGCGTTTCCAGATCCGGGAGACGATTTCGGTCACCGCTGTCAAAAGTTGGAAGCTGACCAGGAAAATTCCAACAACGAGGAAAATCACCCCGGCCTCCAGAATTAAACTGAATTGGTTCATCGTTCGGACTCCTGCTCTTCATACCCACGCCGGCGCTGCTTCTGTTCTTCGGATGACAACTTTGCCCAATAACCGCGCGGAGGCTTCTGGATGTCCAAGAGCTTACAGCGCTTCTCCACTGCCTTATCAGATACGCCGAACAAACCGGCTACCTCAGTGGTGGGCATCTGCCAGACGAGCTGCACCAATTCCTCCCGATCTACTTCGAATTTCCGCGAACGCAGGCTGCGGCAGCGGTTGGTACAATGCACGCGCCGCTCTTTGTGGGATTTCGACACCCGGAAGACCTCTCCGCAATATGGACAAACGAGTTCCGCCTGATGCTTGTTTAGCGATTTAACCAACTCCGGCAGCGGAGATAAGCCCAGGTTATTGGGGTTCGTGTTCTGCAGATTCCCGTCCAAGTAGTACGCATATTCGCCCGGCGCCAGCCAGCGCCCTAACTTGATCGACAGGATATGCCGGCCCAGGGAAACCATACCGTTTTTCCTGGCCAGAGGATGGGTAGGATCATAAAAGCATAACTGCCCAGACTGCCGGTCGAGCTTGATCTTGATGTTCTTGGAATAATCACCAGGTTCCATACAGTCTCCAAAGCGCTGCGGGTTAACGGTTGTCTTGTGCAACCCGTTTGTCATTATAGGGACGAATTTGCCAACACAAAAATCCGTACATTGGAACCTTAGGCGGCTCCCAACCGAAACGGATAAAGCCATTTGTGATACCGTTGCCCTTGTCGTCCAGGATCAAAGTGGTATCGATCATTTGCGCCAGATGGCAATATTCGGTATCACACTGATTCCAATCGACGCCGTACTGGGTGACGTAATCACCGCCGACGGCCAATTCGATCAGATCGCCTTGATGGATAAGGGAGGATGTGGATGTGTAATAATCTTTTCCCGGAATTGCGACGCCAACGGCAGCCCAGGTATAGGTTAGATCCCCTGTAGCTTGCAGAAAATACACTTTGACCAGATCAAAAGGTAAGAACCTATCAATCTTGCGTCCTTCGCCTGCCACGGCGTAAAAGCGCCACTCCCGCTGATTCGGCAAGAAGCGCAGACCCTGCCAGGGAGCTGTGCGCAGTTTTGCAACCATTGCCTGATCTTCGCTGTAAATATCCAGCCTTCCAATCGGTGAGACCGGGATAGGGTCAAGAATCGTGATACCTCGATTCACCGTAACGAAGAAAAATACCAAACAGGCTATTGTCAAACCAATTCCCAAAAGGATAAAAATAACTTTCCGGACTCGTTTCATTCCACTGCCTCCAGGTTGGCAAATGCTTTCTCGATCACCGATACAAGGCGTTCTCCGCTCGCCCGATACAGGTATTTCAACCGATATTCTCCAATTTCATCCACTCCATCAATCAGTGCGATTGCCTGCAAAGTACGTTCGACTCGCCCATTGCGAGCAACGCGCCCCATCAAAGCGACCACATCCAGACCTAATGCCACCATCGAGCGGATGGCAGGCAATCCGAGTTCCGGAGCTGTCGCCAGCGCCAGTTGCTCCAGACGCATCAGCGCTTCTTCCACTGTGCCGCCATGAATAGTAGTCAGCGCTTTCCGGCCCAGACAGGTTGCTTTGAGAAACTGCAGCGCTTCCGGTCCAACCACCTCGCCCACCAGGATCGCGGCCGGGTTCATGCGGGTATAGATAATATCCAACACCCAGTGCAGGGTTACTCCAGGGGTGCCTTCAGGCAGTTCGGCTGGGGCCACCGTACGTAACAAAAAGGGATGCTGGATTTCCAACTCGCGAAAAGTCTCCAGCGCCGCGACCGGAGCCTGCCGGGGCAAGAAACCGGAGAGCGCGTTTAGTAAGGTCGTTTTCCCGGACCCCATTTCGCCGGCGATCAAGACGCTCCCCGAAAGTGTGGCCACCAACCAGGCCAGGAAGCGATCCGGACCTTTCTGAAGCTTACTAATCCGATCTCGTACTTCCGGGTCTGAAATATCCTCGAGGTCGCCCTCGATAGAAGCGCCGCGCTTTTTGAAGGTGCCGGTACGTTCCATCTCCTCCAGGGTTTTGACCTTTCGTCCGAAAGTGCGGACGTTGATGGCCGTCCCTTCGGTTGAAAGCCGCGGCACGATCGCGGTAAAGCGTTCGCCACCTGGCAGGTCGATCAAAACCGCTGGCCGATCGCCCCGCAGGGTTGCGCCACCCTGATCAGCCACGTGAATGGCCAGGTCTTCGAAGTAGCGATCATCGGCCAGTTTACCTAAGTAGTGGAAAGCCCCATCGTATTCGACAGCCACTTCGCCTTTTCTCACAAAGATCTCCTCGACGTAAGGGTCACGCAGCAGCTGGTCGAGCAGCCCCACACCCGACAACGCGTCGGTCACGATCTGAGCGTCTCGGTTGACGCTGGATTTACCACCGCCTTGATCGATCAGAACTGCGCGAACTTCGTCGAAGAAACGCCGGCGTTTGATCGGATCTACATCCCGCCAGGAGGGCGGTTTGATCGCTTTCGCAACCAGCACCTCGCGCACTCGACTGATCAACTCCAGGTCAGCCGGGCTCAGCGCATCGATTTTGGGAGGTCTTGGCCTTTCAATTACGGCGTCGCCAGCGTGGTCCATAACAACCCTCCCTGTTTTTTGGTAGAAGCTACTGCATCCAAAACGTCTTGAACCAGGTCCGGATCGAGTGCCAAGGTCAGAATCTGCACTTGCTCTACCTGTCCATTACCACTGTTCGCTCCGGTATTTCCTTGGCTCTCCGCGCTGGTCGGACCAGCAGTGACACCCTGAGCGGTGCGCACGTCGACCACCAGCACGCTGCTGGCAATCCGTTCTACTGTAAAGTGCTCCGCTTCAGTTTCACTTTTGATAGTCTGCCCATTCGTAGAAGGCTGAGCTTTGGTCATCTGATAGAGATTGACCCGCTCACCGATTTGGATCTGCCCGCCCACAGCTGAAACCGGTTCGACTGGGATCGAAACCACTTCGAAGGCGGCGTCGGCCAGGCGGAACTGACTTGCTGGCACGGCGTTCGTTTTGGCAACCGGCAGACCGGCTGGAAGACCGTTGGTAGTAATCAAACCTTTTAGATCTGCCAACGATTGAAAATAGGGCAAGTTGGCCATGGTTCGTGGCATATCCCGCATTTGAAACATACCTTCCTGGAGGACGGTGTATGGCGGAATTTTGTTTATCGGAACCGGGATTTGATAGGTAGAAACCTCGTTGAGATAAGCATTCCGGCCATAAATTCCTGCTCCAACAGCTAATGCGACTGCTAATAAGCCGATTACGAATTGAACGGTGCGATTCATGATTTCATCCTGTTCCAGCCGGAATAGACTAAACCGAGCAATGGGTCAGCCAGCCGGGCATTGCCTGAAAGGGCCCAGTTTTCGTTGAATGGCAAGGTGACCGAAACCCCGCTTTCAGCTCGATCCGCCAGGCTGCGCGCCATATTCAGTACCAGGTGTACTGGTATCGGTACTTCCTTCATTAAACGGCGAGCCTGCAGCACAGCATCATCTCGTGGAGAAGTGATGATCAGGTTGACCAGACCCGGTGCGGATCGAGACAATTCAGGGAAGAGTGGGTGACCGGGAAAACAATCCACCACGAACAGGGTATGTTTTCTGCGTATCTTGGCTAAAACCTGGAGTACGCCTTGCGGATCCTCGCTCCACAAGACATCGATTGTGCGCCCATCCATCGGATAGAGGCTGACGCCTTGCCACTCGGCTGGTTCAGCTTTGTTTGTCGCAATTGCAAAGAACTCCGGCAAATTTTCCGAGACTCTGGCATGCAGTGCGCTTCCACCCATACTTAATTCGAGTAATGCCGCCGGCAACCCCGTGCGTTGGACGAAGCGTTTGCAAATTGCCATCGCCAGGGTTGTCTTGCCTACCCCGCCGGACCAATTGATTAGGTTGACCTGGCGCGGAGGCAGAAACGTAATCTGTCGGGTGCTGGTCAATCGAGCACGTCCCAACCATTCCTCGGGCTCGGACAAGAATCCTTGCGGGCTAGTCACAGGAACACCGCTCAATTCGAGCGCCCTTTCCAAGACTTCGTACGATGTGTTGGACATGGCGATTACCTCATCCAAAACGACCAGATTGGTCCCTGGCAGTTGCTGCAAGACACCTTGGGTGGTAAACGCTTCACGCAGTTTCACATCACTCCGTTCTGATAAAGCTTCGAGAATGAGCGGATCCGGTCTGGAGGATGCCATCAGAATAACGAGATCGGTTTCATTCTCTTTGGATTTGCGGCGATTCAAAAAACTAAACATCATTGAGATTTTTCCCTTTCGGTTGATAAGATAGATCGGCAAAGATCATTAGCAAAACTGCTACGATCGTTAAAACAATGATTATGACCAACAGGACAACTCCGGCCAGGCTTTGACCGACCACCCCGGAATAGACCAGCAACAAACCACCCACCCCCGCCAGCCCAATCGACCGGATCTTCATCAAATTGCTCAGGATCATGGCGCCGGCCACGCTGAATACGGCCAATCCGACCGGCGCTTCGGGAATACCAACGGCCTTCAAAATTCCAGCGCAGCCGATGGCCAGTGCGAAGAGGGTATTAGAGAGCATGCGCAAATTCATCGTTTCACCACACCCCTGGCACTAAACGCCAACGCACAATCTTGCAGTAACAGGCATAACCCTGGATCAAAGCTTCCTCACGACGAATGCGCCAGACCTGGATGCCAGCCAAGGTGAGCGCCAGCAGCCCGGACAGCAACAGGTTACTCGAAGCAAACACCAGCGCCAGTCGGAAGATAAGCTCGCCCAGGTACATAGGGTGGCGAAGGAAACGGTAGGGACCCTGGGCGGTCAGGCCACGGTCGGCTGGAGCAATCCCAAAGCGCGGACCGAGGGTTACCAACGCCCATAGACACAGCCCATACCCGGCCAGTCCGGGGACAAGTAAATACCATGGCGCGGCATCGCTGTATGGGATCACCGGCAGCAAAGCTGCGATCATCCCCAGCCACAATCCGCAGCGGTCATAGCGTTCCGCCGGCTTGCGCCGGGCATAGAACCAGGACAGCAGCAGGTTATGAAAGGCGTACAACCAGGCCAGCAGCGAGGGATGTTCCCAGGCAGCCACGCCAGAAACTAATGCGGCGAAAGCAAAGAAGGCAAACCCGGCTAGATCGCGTAGGTGATTGCTCAACATCACATCCCTCCCATGTTTTGCATAATCGGCCAGCCAATCACGATCAACAGGGTGACCATGAAGGGTAGGAAGTAGAAGATCACCATCGGGATGACCAGTTCCGAGCCGATCTTTTCAGCACGCTGTTCAGCGTTGCCAATGTAATCCGCTGCGATGCTGGTGGCCAACTGGCCCATCAATTCCTGCTGAGCAGTGCCGCGCCGGATGAACTCCAACTGCGCGGCCATACCAATCAGTTCCGGCAGCTGCGATTCCTGCGCCTCGCGCTGCATCTGCTCCACCAGGTCGCGTCCTTGTGCCATTTGTAGCACCCGGCGCATCCACTTCCCGGCCAAACTCTGCGCTTGCGAAGTACGTCGTAAGGCTTCTTCCATCGAAACATTTGCCGACATCTGAGCCGAGACCAGTTGGACGTATTCAGGTAGTTGAGCGGTAAACTGTCGACGGGTACGCCGGGCATTTCCGCCCATTGCCATTGCGGGGTATTGAAAGCCCAGCAAAGCTATTGCCAACGCCAGAACCGGCTCGCCGAAGACAACCGTTCCAATCACTGACCCGGCAATGGCTGCCGCTATCCGCAAAGACATGAACTGGACTTCATTCCACCCCAGCCACTTGTCGCCCACCTGTGCCCAATACAGATCGGCGCGCACTTTGCGAATGAACCCGGCCGGTGTCCATTTAGAGACCGGTTTATCCAGCACCGCGAGCGACCTGCGCCAACCGGTCAGGACCACCCCATTCGCCGGGGTGAGCGTCTCCGCCAGGCGTCCGGTCGGGGCAGACGGGGCCAGCTCAAGGGTCAGATAAATGATCAGGGCAAAGACCCCAATCGCAATCAGGGGAATTAAGACTGTCATTTCAGGCTGCCTCCATGATCATCGAACGCATGATGAAGTACCCGCCGACCATCGCAGCTATGGTCAGGCCGATCACGATCTGCACCGGCAGCGCGCCCAGCGATTCCCGCACCATTGGATCGGAACTTAGATAAGCCAGGATCGCCACCAGGACGCCTGGCAGCACCTTGGCCGAGACCAACGAGTCGCCTGCCTTGGCCTGGGCGCGGTTGCGCGCGATCAGGATTTGCTGAACTCGGGAAGAAATCTCCATCAACACCTGGGTATAGGCACGACCACCGGCCTCGGTAAAGCCCTCCAGCAGTTGCGCCAGGTTGGCCAGCGATACGGATGGAGATCGCGCTGCCATGCCACGCAAGGCCTCGCCGCGATCTTTAATGCGCATCTCGGAGGCGGTCAGCATCAATTCGGGCGTCAGCGGATTACTGCCCTGCAAGGCCAGCGATTCGGCGACCTGCTGCAGCACGTCCGGGACGGAACCGCCGGCCAGCAACCCGGCTGCGATGCGTCCGATGGCAATCGGCAGCACCTGGTCGATATTGCGCCCACGACTCTTGACACGATCATTCAGCCAGGCGGTTGGGACGTAGAAGACAATCCCACCTACCACAAAAGCCGGTAGCCCTGGCAGGAAGACCCAGGTCAGCGCAGCCCCGGCAAATCCTGCGGCGATACAAAGAAGCCGGAAGGTGGTCGGTCGCAACTTCAACCCTGCCGCCAGCAGTTTATAGTCTAGTGAATTCTGGTTGAGGGTCGCCATCGAACGCACCGCATCCACCGAATAGAGATCGGCTAGCTTGCCGGTCTTGACTTGATTCGGATAGAGTAAGAACAGCGTCAGGGTGATGCAAACCACACCAATTACGGGAATTAATCCGATCATCGTCACTCTCCAATCATGCGAGGTTTGAGCTCGCCCACCCGTTCCCAACGCGGTTCACCGGATAACGAAGTTTCTTCGTAACGGAAAATCGGGTCAAACCACACATCACCGTTCTTGAGCTCTTTAGATATGTTGGCAATCGCTACCACCCGGCGCGTCTCATGGCGGATGCTGATCTGTACCAGTAGGTCGACTGCATCGGCAATCATCTGGTTGGCTTCGTGCGCTCGCACCCCCGCATCTGCACCCATTACCGTTGCCAGGCGGCGAGCCGCTTCGCGAGGGCTGTCGGCATGGAAGGTGCAAGCTCCGGAGTGCCCGGTCATCAAAGCCCGGAACAGGCTCATGGCCGCCCGTCCATCACGCACCTCGCCGATGATCAGGTAATCCGGCGACATGCGCATGGCGTCATCCACCCCATCTGCCAGGATGTAGGGCCGAACATCCGTCCCCACCGCCTGCGGGCGAGCTTCCACGGTTTGTACGGTCGGGCGGTCGATCCAGATTTCCTCCGGATCCTCAATTTTGACGATCCGCCAGCCACCTGGGAGGAAATTACAGATCGCGCTGAGCAAGGTCGTCTTCCCGGTGCGCGTTCCGCCGGCAATCAGGATGCGATAACCGTCTTCCATGGCCTTACGCAGCAGTTCCATCATCTCGGCAGACATCACTCCGCGTTTCAGCAGCCACTCGGGCTTGACCGGTTTCTGTTCGTACAGGCGAATGTTGATGCTCGGATTGCGTCCCGGCGGGGTGATGATTGGGTGCAGAGCCTTGATGCGCCCGCCGCCCGGGTTGTGCTGGGTAGCAGGCAGCTTGGCGTTTATGCTCGGGTTGGTCTCATTGAGGGTCTTGTTCTGCGGCCCCAGCAGGCGGTCCAGCACCCGCCAGATCTCGCCGGCTTCCGGTCTGCTTTCTACATTTTCCCAACGCACCGAGCCTTTCCTCATAATCTGTACCAGGCCGTTCGAATAGATCGTGATCTCGGAGATATCCGTGCGCGCCGGGGGTAATAACAGATCCAGAAAACCCAAACCGACAATCCGACGTGTCAGTTCTTCCGCCATCAGGACTTCGTATTGAAAACCGGGCCGCAGGCTACGCTTGCGCAGCGAGGTACCCACCACCGCCACCACACGCTCCTGGATGCGCTGCCGGTCACTCTCCGAAGGGCTCTGCAGGAGCGCCGGCGGAAATTCCTGGTTGACCTGGTCGATCACTTCATTGATCACGGCATTACGTACGGTTTCATCCGGTAAAGCCGCTGCTGAAACATCGTAAAGACCTAAAATACCTCCCATACTTGCCTCCTCAGGATGTAAAGCGGATCTTGGGCAGACGCAGCACATTCCGGTTGCTGCCGTTGGATGCTTCCAGCGCGTTATTCATAGTCGGGAAAAGTGTACCGATCAGAGAACGGATTCCCTTGGCAAAACCATCTATACGCGTTACTGGGAGAATGCCATTGTCTTGCGCCTGGGGGACGCCCGGGTCGAAGGGCAGCACGGCGGCAATCGGTGGAGCCCAACCGACCGTCCCGGCCAGTTCGTCCTGGAAACTACGCGGAGAAAAACCTGAGCGCTCAGTAAACTGGTTGAGTACCAGGTAAATCGATTCCTTGGCCATGCGCTTTTCGCTGCGCATTCCTGATAAGAGAAGGGTCAGGGTATGACGTACGGAGGCCAGATCAGCCAGGGTCGGTCGGGCGACGATCAAAGCGGTGTTGGCAAAGACAATCGAGTGCGCCATCCACAGATCTTCACTGGAGGGTATATCCATGACGATGGCTGCATAGCGCCCATCCTCGGAATCGATCAGCATGCCGTTGATTGTGCCTTCCCCGGTTCCTTTATCGGATGATTCCAGGATGCGCATGTATTCTAGCGAAGACTCGGGGGCAACCAGGACCTCGAGGGTCTCGCAGCGTTGGATGGCTGCCTGAAAGGATGATTTCCCCGGATGATCGAAATATTCGGTCAGGTTGGGCAGGTAGCGCAGCTTGAGGTGCGGCGGAGCCGTAGGCGGCAGTCCCATCGAGACCAACAAAGCCTTGACGCTCATGCGCACCGCCAGCTCATAAGCCAGGTTTTCGGCGACCGTCGAGCAGCCTGCTCCGCCGGCATGCGAGAGGACTGCAATGCGTTTGGTACCGGTGATGAAGGCCGATGTGTTGGCGGAAGTGAAACCACTCAGCGCCTGGTGCATTGGGGCGGCTTGCGACATTTTGGCGCGTTCGGTCATTACCGAACCGTAAGCTGCCTGGAAGATGTCGGTCCAGTTCACCGGGGCAATGTAGACACCGCGCACAGTATCCAACCGCTCGAAGGCACCCTTGAAGTCCCGGTGAGTCATAGGCAGAACGACCACCGCCACCCCTTTCCATGCCGCCATGCGCGAGAGGAATTGGATCAGGGTGTCTGGGTCGGGGGCGATGTCGGCCTGGACCACGACCAAGGCCGGTTTAAGGTTGCCCAGATTGGTCTCGAACATCGACCACTGGGTGGCGTGACCCGCGACGATGAAACGCGCGTCGGCCAGCATCGGCGGCTGCATCTGGTAGTACACCACCTCATGCCCCGCCCCGGCCAGCATGACCGAGACTTTGTTGTTGGGATAAGCGTCCGTCATGCCGCGCTCCTACTTCTTGCCGCGATTGTCGTTGAGCACTTCGTATAGATCGCCCAAGTTGAGCGTCACCAGATCACTGGACTTGAGATTCAGGCCGCCGGCCGGTTCGAGCGCCAGGTGTACCGAGCCGTACTCGTCGAGCGCCGCCAGGAGCGAAGCCGCATCCGTCCACAACCCCGGAACGACCTCGATTTTTGTCGTAGGTACGTCCAGAACAATTACGCTGCCTTCTTGCGCCGACATCGATGTTCGAGCGGAGGAATATAACTGGTCCTGGGAAGCGCCGCTTGGAACTTCTTCGTAACGGAAGGATTGGGGCACCATCAGGACGCGCAGTCCAGTTACTGCCAGCCGGGCCAGCGGCGAAGAGGGAGGCGCGGGGGTTGGTGTGGGGGTCTGGGTCGGCAAAGGCATCCCCGCAACCCGAGTTGGGGAAAGTGTAGGCACGCCGAAATCGGTCATAGGACCGGTTACCACACTGATCGGATTGTTCTTGAGCAGATCCGGGGAGAGCATCCCGATCACGGTCACCGATTGACCTGGACGTAGCAATCCGGCCACGCCGCTGGCCTGATCGACGTGGATCGCCAAGGCAACATGCCCTGCGGGTAACTCGGCCGGGATGCCCGCGCCGGCGATCTCGCCCAACACTGCCTGGACAACCAGGTCGCCCGGAGCACGACCGACCGCCAGCATTTTTCCGGCTGCATCTTCGACTTTGGTCAGGGCATCGACGGGTTTTGCACCCATTGGGATCGTGCGCAGTTCCACTAACTGTTCGGTCAGGATCGTACCTGGGGCAATGGCAACCTTGGCGACCACGACCTCGGTCGGGCGAATAACGCCGTTGAGGAGGGCAAAGACCATCAGGCCGATGACTACGGACAATACAATGGCAATGAGGGGCGAACGTTTCTTGGCTTCCATTTTTTCTCCTATCAAATTGTTTTTTTATAATCAGACGACCGGTTCAGAGCCAGTCGAGATTGCTAAAAAGTCCAGGTGTTGCTCAGTTTTCTAAGAATTTCCCGGTCAGATGGTTCATCGCAGACGATCATGAGCGGGCGCATCAGGATCGGTTCGAGTAGATGGACATCATCGGTATATCCAAACTTTGCGATGGCAAAGGTCTTGGGGATACGCGCCAGGTAGCGTTTGTATTCAGTGTTGACCATCCCTTTTTCAGAACGTCCCAGGTGCGGTAAGATCAGGTCGCGGTCCTTGGGATCTTTGGTCTGGAAGACGAACAGGTTTGCGCAGGACGACAGGATGCCAGAAGGCAGTTCGCTGACCGTTTGGGCCATCAGATGAAGGAATACTCCATACTTGCGTCCATCCCGCCACATCGTCTGAAAAATATGACTGACCGCGTTGCTGTTTTCACTTGACCCTTGGTCAGAAGCCGCGCCTCCTGATACGCCGGTCAGCACCTTGTTAGCTTCCTCAAAGAAGATTTGCATCGGCGGAAACCGGCGATATCCATCCAGGGCTTCGCGCCGCCGGGCAACTGCGTCGAAATACAGGATGCTCGAAAGCAGCGAAAGCAGCGCGGCTTTGGGATACTCATCCATCTCCGAACCACCTTCGATGACAGTGATCCCCCAGGGATCGTCTGGCATGCCCAATAGTCCCAAATCTTCCACGGCCAGTGCGTCGTTCCCCGCACCGTATTGACGCGCCATCTGTCCTTCTCCGAATTGTTCCAGACGGAGCAGAACTCCTTCCAGACTGGTGTGGCTGGTCTGGTCATTTTTCGGCAAACGCGTTTTGTAATCATTGAGTTTTTGAACGAGCCCAACCATGCTCAAGCGCTTGCTACGATGCACGGCCAAGGCTTGCAGGTCAACCGGTCCCAGGTTGGCAATCCGGTCGCCAATTTCTACCGCGCCGCCGATTTGATATTCCGCCCGAAAAGCCTCGACGGCTTCTTTTTCTTCCTGATCGCACACTTTCGACCAGGGATTGAGAACCGTTTGATTTCGATTATTGTCTGATTCGACCGGCTGCCAGGTTTCGGATTGTACGGTTGGATCACCGGTAAGCACGCCCGCGCTGCGATAAATTTCGGTGAGCGCCCTGCGAATAAAACCCAGCTGGCGCGGACCCATCCGCCCAGCATTGGCAAACAACTCGGCGACCATGCTGCGATAGCGCCCTGGTTCCATCCGTTTGGGTACCTGCAGGATGTTCCAGCGCAGCGGTCGCAGCGCGCCCGGGTAGAGCTGGCGGATATCGACGTGTTCTTCCATCCCCGGCCAGTTAAGCGATTTACGCCAGCCCTGACCGAAGTCCAGCACGATGGAGCGGTAATGCCACTGCCGGGTGGTTTCCAATGCGATTCTTTCCGCCGCTATCGACTTGCCGAAACCGGTATCACCGATGAAGGCGGTGTGGAAATGGCGATCCGGCGCGAGTTTCAGCAAAGCATCGGTCAGTTCGCCAGTTTCGCTAGACCACTGATGACCGATGATCACATCTCCCGGCATATTTGGGTAAAAGGCGAAGGAAGGTGTCTCTTCTTGAACGGTTAAAGCTGTACCTTGCTCGTACATGCCGGGGGCAGTGTAAGCCGCCAACTGCAGTATGGTTAGCATCGTCGAATCGGCATACCCGCTCATCACTTCAGGAACAGTTTCGACCCGCGTAGATGGCGTGAAAGCACGGGCGTGTAGGACGATATAGGCTTGTTCTGCCTCAGTCAGATTGCGGGCTTGCACTCCCGTCACCACGTCTTCCGTGCCGTGGAAGGCCTCCGGGATCAAACCCATCAGCGACTGGGCTCCTTGCTCACTGCGTGCCATGGCATAAACGTCGGTGTAATAAGCACCTTCCTTGCTGGCAATGTCCAATAATTTCTGTTGGGTGCGCATGATGTGGGTTAGTAGGATATAAGGATCATCCTGCCATTGGTAACTGTTGGAAAGCGAAAAGGAAGGTGCCACCCCAACGCTCATCCCGCCGGTGATGCCGCGGCCAATCGTTTGCCCAATGCCCGTGCCATTCGACTGAGAATTCGTCACGCTGGCCGAGTCGGCATGACTTTTAGAGTTGGCGATGCTGGTGGTATCCGCGACAGAATCCGTTTCGGCCCCGGAGATAGTTCGGGCTTCTGAGTGGCTGACGGAGTGGCTTTGTGAATTGGTTTGGGACTGACTTTGGGTGGTCGAGTGACTGGTTGTGGTCGCATTGCTGACAGATACCGAATGCGAACTCGAGTCTGCTGATCCGCCACTGCTGGTTACACCATCCGAACTGCCCCAACTGGCGTTCCCGCCGACGTTACCCGATAAACCCACCCCGGCTGGCGCGATACTGCCGCCGATTCCGCCGCTGACCCCATAGCCGGAACTATCTGAATGCGATGTCCCCGAACTGGACGAGTCAGTATGTGACGAGCCGTCGGTTGTCGTAACGCCATGCGTTTGCGCAACCCCATCGGTCTGAGACACACCTACGGTTGTTGCATGACCGGTCGTGTCTGTTACCGCGACACCCACTGTATTCGACCAGCCGCTTGTGCTGGCGTGTCCTATGGAATGTGCCTGGCCTTCAGTGTTAGTTGTCCCATCGGTCGTACCGAGTCCTTCGGCGACGCCCGTGGCATGATTGGTTCCGTAGGAATGGGATGCATTTTCGGACAAACCACCAGTGAGAATAGCGGGCAGACTTACCCCAAAGGAGGCGGCGCGCACACCCATCTGGCGCGATGCATAAACAGAAGTATTCTCGGCCTGAGCCGCGAGCATGGCGGCGATATCGCTTAGCCGGATGTGATTAGCAAGAAGCATGAATAGGAACTCTTCCCGCAGACTGGTCATTCCGCGGAAGAGCAATTCGTTCTGTTGTAGCGAATATTGCTGTGCTGATGCTCCTGCACTGGATAATGGATCCCGCAGGCTTTGGTCTCCACCTCTGGCATTCTCGCGCGGATCTGGGTGCCCGACCGTAACGATAGCATAGGGCATTTCTTGTAATGATCTGACTACCCATCCGGCGATTTCGACCGTCAATGGTTCCAGGCGAGTTTGACGATACGCGCCTGCCAGGGCGGATTTGAGCACAACCAGGTCGCGCCGGGATTTGCGCTCCGCACCTTCGAGGCTGACATCGAACGCGGACACTCCATAGCATTGAACAATGCCAACCGGCGGTGTGTAAATGCCAGCGGCTAAATAGACCAGGTTGACTCCGGAACCATACATACCTCGCAAAGCCGTGCGCATTTTCTGCAGCAGCCCGGCATCCCGGCGTACATCCATTGGGATGAACTTCAATTGCAACAGGCGAATGACCCGGTAGCCCGGATAGGTGATACCCGCTTCACGCTCGATGGTTTTGAGCCAAATCGCGTCCATCTCGTGCCGGACCTGATCGAACTTGATCCCGGCCTCCTCGATGCGCAAATCGTCCGGAATGGACTGCGTTTCTTTCGGATGAAGCCAGGGTATTTTGTCTGTGACTTTGTTTAGTATGGTTGCCATAAATCCTCGAATTGAATGTCTCGTCAGTTCGCCAAAACGCGGCTGGTGAGCTCACGAGACATCCCTTGCTATCGCAAGAGACGTCAGGTGTAGCAGTTACCTGAAAATTAGCTTTCTTCCTGCCACCACACGCCTTCGACCACTTCCTCGTTCGCCTGCTCGATTACCGAATTCCTCGGAGAGCGGCGGAACGATGATGAAGGAGAACGGCGCGTTTCCATAACTTTATTCGCATGATCCGAGTTTGCCCGAGTCTGCACAGCGTCCTGAGAACGTAGCCGCATCAGCAAACTCATCTGGGCAATCAAAGCTGCGAAGGCAGCAGTGACAATGGTCCCAGCCAGGATGATGATCAACACGACCGCACCCAAAACTGGACCGCGTAAACCTTCCACAATTTCATTCATTTTTCGACCTCCTGACGTTGGTTGAACTGAAATCGAATCGCTAACGTTGATGAATGAGCTACTCATCCAGATGATGGATAGAGTAGTAAATCAAGCAAGGCTATGGAAAACCGTGAACCTTGTTTCATTTACCGCCCTACCGCCTTACCCGATACCGCTCGATGAGTTCATTGACCCCGGTCAGCGGATTGGCAAGTGACATGGGGTTGATTAAAAGCTGCTGGAGCAGCATGGCAAAATAGCCCAAGGGAATCACCAAACCCAAAGCCCATAAGATAATAGTGGTGACGTTACCACGCGTATTCGAGATCACTGACGCGGCGCTTTCTGCCGAGCCGATCAAAGCCGCCCATTGTTCCGCTGATAATTGTGCGGTATAGGACAGGTACAGGCGGCTGCCAATCACGGCCAGCGCATAGATGGCAATCCCAGACTTCACATTCCACAAGATCGTCGACTCCTGTGCACGATTGATCAACAGCACGGCCATCCCGAAGATCCACATTGCAGCTCCGATCCACGGTACTGGAGCGCCCATGTTCCATTGACTGATCAGCCACAGCAACAGGATGATGCCGGTCATCCATTGGGCAGTGTGGGGATCGGGATTAACTACCTCCCGACCTCCACGCCCTGGGCGGAATGCTGCCCGATTTTGAATGTTCTGGTCGACGAAGCCCATGATTAACGCCGCGCATCCAAAGCTCAAAAAGGCTGGTGCACAGTCTATCAGCCAGTACGCGGTGAAAAAGATCCCGTTGAGCAAATAGGTTGGCAATGCTGCCAGAAAATTGCCGAAGAGGACAAAAATATCGTTCATTGCATCAAAAAGCTATTCTTCATCCTGGACACTCTGTGTGGACAGGATGTGGAAAGCGCTAAAACCGAATAACATCAGAATCAATTGAATCACCTACGGCACCAAGGCCGGCAAGGTGACATACACTTGCAGCTTGCCATCCGCACTGATATTGCGCGGTTGTGTGATCGGCATTCCCATGAAACTGGCTCCTCGGGTCGTAGCACGCAGTTTCAGGTCAAACGTGCCCGGGTCTGCAAAGGGGATTCTTAATGCATTGCCAGTGGCCGTGCAGGTTCCGCCGCCACATCCCCCCGACCACGAGCCAACCCCTGGAATCAGAGTGAAACTTTCCTGGTGAACATAAGCCCCATAATGGGTTTGTCCCAGTTTGCTGAGGATCCAGGATTTACTTTCCGAGCTGAGACTGGCCGTAGCCTGAACTGTAGCGACCGGATCGGGTAAATGTTCAACGTGCTGCCGGCATTCCTTGAAGACTCTTTCGGAATCCGAAACGCCGTTATTGGCAATCGAGTTTGAACTTTTCTTGCAGTTCGCCAACTCCCCGATATTGGCGTCCCGACAAATAACTCTCTCTTCATAGATCGGCTCATACCAGGTGAAAATCACCGGAGGTACTGTAATCGAGATCTGCACGTCCGCTCCTCGCCGGTCTTGGGTATCCTGCCCTACGACCAACGGATTACTGGGATCTGTCTTCTGAATGCGTGCGATCGGTTGCTGAACGCTGATCGAAGAATCCGGGCACAGCTTGGTCGGTGGAGGCGGCGAAACTACGCCGGAGCAACCGCCGGGGATTGAACTACACTTCTTGGCCCCATTTAGATAAAGCAGGTAGGATGTTCGCAGGGCGGCGTCATTCCAGGACATCGAAAGCAGGGTCGTAATGAACCCCCAACCGGAAAAGTAAGTCCAAACACTTTGCTGCCCGCTCAGCGCTGCCCCCCAGAATTGATCGGGAGTTTTGTATTCCGGATGATCTTGTTGAACTTTATTCCAGTCGAGACTGCTTCCTGCCACCTGGCCAAGGAAGGAAATGATCCCGCCCCAGCCATTCTGTGTTACACCGTAGGAAGCCGCCAGGCCGCTCTCTTGGGGGTTCATCGCCATGAAAAACAGTGTCGTCGCCGACGGTAGCACTACCATGTTCCCGCTGGCGGTCTGGTAGCGGTGATAGTTCGCTTCGAGGTTTAAGGATTGATTGAATGGCAATTGCACATTCATCCAGGAAGGCGTCTCCGTGGTGACGCCCAGATCAGTCAGGCCGGGCGCCAGGTTGCCGTTCGCATCGAAAACTTCCGTCCAGGGATTCTGTTCTTGAGCGTGGACAGTCGCAGCTCCGATAGGGGCCATCAGACTGGCAATTACGAGTAACACGAGGAGAAAACGATTGGCGATCTTCATTTTCCCTGCCCTGTCGGGGTTTGCGTTTTTAGCGCGCGGATTTCCTCTGCCATGAGAAAACGGTCAAACTTCCAACTATTATTGGCGCGGACAGCAACCGCATAAGCAACATCGCTGGTTTTCTCACTTCCAGGCAGCGGGCTTACCAGTTGGACGGACACCTGCCAGAGTTGTTCAGTGTCTGATTGCTTGATCTTCGCCTGCGGGGTAACCCGGGCCGAGGTGATAGTCTTGGAGTCATCGTAGCGTTTCCACAATGGCGCCGAGCCGGTTTTGACAAAGAGGCATCCTCCTTCAGTGCTGACCTGGCAGAACCGGTCAAGCCAGACATCCTTTCCTTCCTGATAATTCACATTGAAAAATGCTTCTACGCCTGCGACGACAGCTGCAGATGCCTGCGTATCTACAACAGATGGGGTCGGTGTAGGAGTAGGGCGGCTAATTTTCAAGACTTCGATGGCGATAATGCCCAGGCCAAGGAACAGAACTGCCGCGATGATGCCAGCAATCTTTTTTCGAGAAACGGAAATGATTGGCAATACGACCTCCATTGTAGAATCAGGTGATCAATAAAAAACGACCACTCGCATGAACGGATTAAATGCATTCACGCAGGTGGTCGCTTTATCGATCGGAAGAAGAATTATCTAAGAGTGGGTGCGACCCAAATTGGCTGTCGATGGTACAATGTTATTATAGCATTGTGAAAAGATAATGAAAAATTGCGGTAAATCCCTGCTCTGCCCTTGACAATGAAATACAATTGTATTACATTATTGGAATAACTGGATCGGAGAGTGGAAATGCCAAAAACAAATTATTCGAATAAGCCCGTTCGTTCCTTTCGAATTAGCCGAGAAGGGGTTCGTCAGCTCAAAGCGCTGGCAGCGAATATGGGGCGGGGCGAAAGTGACGTGATCGAAGTGGCGCTGGATAGAATGTACCGCGAAGAGATACGCTTTGGCCAATTGATCCGCGAAGGACAAAATCCAGAAGACAACTACCAGGTGACTGAGACGGAGGAGGAATAGAAATGAGCTTACTTACCTTTGGATTTCGCTTGATCAGCAAGCTGCTTTCGCTTGCGCTGATCCTGGCCATCTGCCTCCCGATTCTCCTGGTGGGAATTATGGGAAACCAACCGATGGCGGTACCGCAAGCGCCTAAAGGAATGACGTATTGGAGCTTTCTATCGGACCGAGTGGAAGCAGCCAAAGTAGTGCAACCGGCTCGATGCGGCTGGGGAATGATGCTTTCCCTCGCGGCTCTAGGCCCCATTTATTCGGTCGTGTATACGGAAGTCGCGATTCATCCACACGGGTATCTGGCAAAACTCACCGCCCCGGATACAGATATTCTAAAGGGTGTTGAAAACGCCGCCTGGTACGAGGGTCCTGGTATCTGGTGGCGCACCTTGGAGCGATTATCTTGGACGATGTTGGCAAAAACCTATCCGGGCTGCCATTTTCGACCGGTCGCCTCCGGAAATAGTTAGATGGATCCGGTGAATTTCCACAATTTTCAGGGAGAGAAATAGAATTGTTATGAATATACCTATTGCAAAATCGCGCTGCGAAACACGCGATCTGCCTTATCATCCAGAAGCGATCATTCAGCGCTTACTTGAACTGCTATGCCGGTATAACGAGAGCTACCGTGAAGCCAGTTTAAGAGCGGGCCTGGATCACCAGGCAATCCGAAGAATTCTTGATGGGCAGCGTCCAAACATGACTGCGCGTAGATAGCTGGAGAACTATTTCGGCGTTAACCCAAATGAATTCTTGCAGTTGGCGGGATGGTCGGCATTAGAATTGTTCGATTTCCGTACTGTGAATAGCGAAAACCTGCCGGTTGAAGCAGTCTAAGTGGCATTGGCACTGGCTAAAATTTCTGATCCGGGAGTCCGCAAGAAAAAAGCCAAAGCTGTGTTAACCTTGATCAATGTGTAAAACAATGGTCTCTGCCTTTCCCATCCGGGATTGGCTCTGCCCCCATGGTTTTAGAGAAGCAAACTTGCTAGCGGGTACAAACCTTTGCCAGGTTCAGCCTGTTCAGTTATACTCTTAAGTACCGATCAAATTTTGGGATGTGAAGATGATCTCTTACGAACAACTTGTCCAGCTAATTGCGCACGGTGAAACTCTAAACCTGGAGTTCAAATCTGACCGTCGACAAATTTCCGATCGAGAGATCTACGAGGAAATTGTCGCGATGGCGAATGCTTCCGGTGGAACGGTGTTGATCGGTGTAGAAGATAATGGAACCATTTCTGGAAGTCAGCCACGGCATGGCGTTTCTACAGATCCAATCAAGCTTCAATCGGCAATTTTCAATAATACGGTTCCCAACATCAATACGAGAGTCTTCCTTATCCCTACAGATGCCGGCCCGGTGATTGCCATTGAAGTAGATCCATATCCTGAACCTTGCGCTGCGATGTCTGGCACGGCACTCCGGCGCGTGATCGGTCCAGATGGCAAACCGCAATCCCTGCCATTTTACCCCCGCGATCAACGTTCTCGCCGAACGGATCTTGGGCTGTTGGATTTCTCCGCCCAAGAAATGGAAGAACTCTCGTTTGAGGACCTGGATCCACTTGAGTTTGAGCGCTTACGCCAGATGGTTGCAAACCTGCGTGGGGATCGGGCATTGTTAGAACTTTCGGATCAAGAAATTGCGAAAGCGCTGCGCCTGGTGGAATCACATGGTAAAAAGTTGGTTCCCAACGTGGCGGGAATACTGCTGTTAGGAAGACAGGAAGCTCTCCGAAAATCAATCCCGACTCATCAAGTCAATTTCCAGGTGCTGGATGCGCGAGGCGACGTTAAGGTCAACGATTTATTGGACGGACCATTGATTAAAACCATCCAGGAAATCGAAACGCGCTTTGCTGCTCGAAACGAAGAACGCGAAACACTGATTGGAATGATCCGCCTGCCAATCCCCGATTATTCACCGATCGGTTATCGGGAAGCCGTCAATAACGCCATTCTCCATCGAGATTATTCTCGCCTGGGCGCTGTTTACATCCAATGGCAGTCCGATCACATTTTGATCACCAACCCTGGGGGATTACCGGCTGGCATCACACCCGAGAACATCCTTGTCCATGAGCCGAAACCTCGCAATCCTCGTATGGCAGAAGCCTTCCGGCGAATTGGATTGGTCGAACAAACCGGACGTGGCGTCGATAAGATTTTTATGGGTCAGCTCCGTTATGCTCGCCCGGCGCCGGATTATTCGCGCTGCGATTCTGAAGGGGTTCGAGTTGTACTCCGTGGTGGAGAAGCATCGCTGGAATTCTCGGCTTTTGTGTTTGAGCAAGATCAGGCCGGAAAATTTTTACAACTGGATGATTTACTCGTTTTGAATTTGCTTTTCTTTGAACGCCGGATTGATCTCGAACGGACAGAAAAGCTGATTCAAAAAGGAGAAAGCCAGGCCCGGGCATTATTGGAACGCTTGCATGAACGCGGCTTGATCGAAGGCCGTGGTGAAAAACGCGGCAGAGTTTATATTCTCTCCGGCTCTTTGTACCAACGATTGAAAATGCAGGCTGAGTATGTACGGACAAAAGGCCTGGATCCTCATGAAATGGAGGAGAAAATCCTTGTTTTCGCAAAGGAGCGTGGGAAAATAACACGGGGCGAAGCAGCCAATTTGTGCCAGCTCAATGGTCCCCAGGCGAAACGGGTGTTACAAAAGCTGACGATAAAATATCCGCAATTCCGGTTAATAGGGGAACGGCGAGGATCCTACTATATTTGGGACGAAATTATGTAATGATAAGTCCATAAGTTATGGACGCGCCCATAACTTATAGTACTGTAGATTAAGATCCCACAAGCGTTATTCGTTTTGAATTCTGTTTAAACTTACCTGCTGGAATTGCCGGGCTTGCCTTTGCCGAAAGATTTTATCAACGTCAATTTCTTACCAGAAAAATAACGAACCACAAAATCCTGGATCGTTTGGAAGACATTCTCACAGATTACTTCAATAGCGATGAATTAGTAGAGAATGGATTACCCACCGTCCAATCCATTGCCGAAGCGCTGAATGTGTCACCGAATTACTTAAGCGAAGATGGACCAACTTCACGAAATGTGCAAGATCCCGAAAATAAGTTGCATTAAATTTATTTTTTGTGTTAAAATTTTCTACAGGCAATCCATCAAAACCAATATCCTCATGGGGGAAATAGATTGTCAAGAACGCGCCTCACAACAATCTTTCCGCCGCCTCTCTTATAATCTTTTTATCCCTGCTATAAATCCAAAATTAATCCAATTTTACAGGTGCTGTAAAAATCGATGAGGACCATTTTCCTCAATCGATTCTGACATATTTCTGGATTCGATACATACCATTCGAATCTACTATCTACTATCAAAAAAGAGGTTCATTCACATCACTGAAGGGGTTATCAATGAAACACCTCGCTAACATTCTCCTGGCACTTGTCATATTAGGAAACCAAGCCTGGTTCCAGGCTGCCTCAATTCCCACCGCTACTATTCAGCCAACCGCCCAATCCAGCCCAACCGCTGTTAGTACGCAAACCCCTACACCGACTACAGCTGGAAACTATGGAGCTTATCCACCTCCTGTTATGCCGACACCATCTTTTACTCCAACTCCGGTAGTTACATCAACATCATTGCCACCTACGACACCTATTACCACTCCTACTCCTCCGGTCACACCGAAGTTTCAAGACCCACAAGGAATTCAGCTTTCCGCTGAACCAGCCATCTATATCCCAGGAAAACCGATCACAATTTCCTTGGACATAAATTTGACCCAATCAAAAGGCGATAATTTTGTAATGTCCGTTTTGGTTCCAAATGGTGTCCATTCTACAGACAAAGCTCTCGATTCATCCATCGACTCGAAACGATTGATGAAAATGGATGTAAAGGCAGGTGCCAAAAGCGATTATTCGTTTTCTTGGACGGTGGATGAGACTGCCATAAAACCACCATTTGCATTCGATGTTTCTATAACTATGCCAGATGGATCAACCCTCTACAACAACTCCGTAGTAATTGGAGCGGGAAAATATCAGGCCGACCCCGGTGCGGAAAAACATAACGCCATCATTAATTCCGACAATTCCATCAAACTATCTATTCCGGGGAATGCGATTGATAATTCTTTGGTTTTTGACGTGCGCGAACCGAGTCTAAACAAGTTCCCCCCAACTGCTCTTTCTGGTAACCCGGTAGAAATTATTGCGGTGGACAAAACCACAGCTAAGAATGTGGCGAAGTTCAAAAAACCGTTATCCCTGACGATGAGATATGATCCAGCAATTTTTGAGGGTCATAATGAAGAAAATATCAGTCTGTTCTATTACGACGAGAAGTTGGAAGATTGGTATCCTATGCAGACGACCGTGGATACCAATATAAAGACCTTAACGGCTCAGACCGACCACCTGACTGTTTTCGACTATAACATCAACGACTGGCAGTTTCACAGCTTGCCAAGCCTTGATGCATTTCAGACATCCGAATTTACCGGGGCGGGGATATACTCCATGAATTTGTGGACTCCACCCGGCCCCGCCGGATTCCAACCGAGCTTGACATTATCTTACAACAGCCAGATCGTGGACGAAGCTCGCTTCGGTTCACAAGCATCATGGGTGGGTATGGGATGGTCGCTGGATACCCCTGAGATCACGGTTGATTACCATGAAACCGAAAGTGACGCTTCAGATGACACATTTAGCTTGAGTCTCAATGGGGTGGGTGGGCGATTACTCCCAATCAGTTCCGAGAATTACGGCAACGGAAAAAAGATTGCCTACAAAACACAAAACCAGTCCTTCTTAAAAATTGTTCAAAATACGAACTCGACCAATGAAGATTGGTATGTATATGGAAAAGATGGTTCTGTTTATTGGTTCTCGAGTGAACATCGTGCAAAGACCACATCAAACCCCGATGCTTGCGCGCACAACACTTGGGATAATAACCTGGTTTGGCGATGGTCACTGACACGGGCGACCGACAAATACGGCAATCAAATTAATTACACCTATGAAACAGATAAGAAGGATAACTGTCTCAATGACGTAGCGGTTTATCCACTGACCATCACGTACGGTCATTATCGGGTTTATTTTGAACGACAGGCCCGTACAGATTTTAAAGATGCATGGAAGGATGCCGCCAGCAAGTATTTCTTTGGAAAATTTCGACTGAAGCGGGTGTGGATTCAGTACATGCCTGAGAATTCTTCGGTGTGGAGCGATAGCACTAACTCCTTACGCCAGTATGAATTTAGCTATGGGGGAGATATTTTCCCGAATACGAATTGGGGGACTGGGCATTCGGAAAATGGCGTCTTAACCCTCCTTTCTGTTCTGGAAAAGGAAGGGGTAGCAACGAATCCTGCTACATTAAAACCGACCACATTTACTTATTCGGATATGATGCACCTGACCAGGGTAGATAATGGTCAGGGCGGGTCGGTTGAAATGGCCTATGCGCGTTGGGATTACTTCAACGATACCCACGCGGGGGACTATACGCGTCAAGATAGCGGGAGTTGCCCACGGGTTAGCGGGGATGACCCAGTGGAAACTGCCGGATGGACTCAATCTGGTGCTACCGTGAAATGCGAAACCGGATCAGTTCAGTTCCACAACACAACCACTGATGGGTCAGGGGGCACGGGGTCCCATTTGGTTCCCGAAAGTCTGCTAAAACTTGGCACAAAATATCAATTTTCTGTGACGGTCAGATTAACCCCGAACGCACTGGACATACATACGACTGATGTGCGACTAAGAATGGTGGATACATCCTCTAATCATTTAAGGCAAACAGCACAAAGCATATTTACTGTTAATGACACGCAAGGCTACAGAACGTTCGACGCTACGGAGGAAGTAACCCCCGATTTTAATGCGAACGCATTGGCGATGGAATTACAATGCGATATGTGCAGGATGAAGCTAGATGCGAATCAGGGCTGGACTTTAACCCTGTTTAGTTCCTACTATCGGGTGGTAAGTCGAACTGTCACGGATGCGGTTACCAGTCAATCCAATACCGAGACTTCCAGCTACGACAACGCTTTTCCGAACCAGTGGGAAACCTCGGAAACGGCGAAGACTGTGAGCGAGATTTACAGCTATATCAAGTTAAAGCGAGAGTATCGTGGCAATGCGTTTGTAAGAGCCAAGGATTCCGAAAACGCAGCCACCTATTCCTGGTATTACCAAAATGATTACCTGAAGGGCAGTTCGTATCATACGCTCACCGGGAAGGAAATCGCAGACACATATAACGATTTTGAAAATGAGTCGCCAACTCCAACTTTGTCCGGCTGGCAGGCTGGCAATGGGGGTAGCATTAATCGGGATAGCGTTTATGCCGGCAGTCTTTATCAGAAAGAGTATGACATAGCAGCATATACTGTCGATTACTCCGGAAATTGGGCTGCCGCACCCGCGCTCATCCGGACTAATGCCTCAGAAATCGTCAGCGGTCGGACGGTCATTTCCCATGTCAAATTGTCGCAAAATAGACCCTATCTGGTCGCTGGAAACTACTCATTGATTGTCAGCGACATACAGAATATGAAAGGTGAATTTGGGCTAATCTCGAACCTCAATCAGTTCTTTGGGGTGATCGTGCAATGGGAGGGGCCGTGGGCTTCGGGAAAGTTCGTCGCTAGATTGTGTGAAACGACCAACTATGTGGCTTGTTCGACCGGCGGCCCGGTCATCGTCGATAATTTTAAGCCAGAATTGTATTACACCCTGATGATTACGATGGATAGCACGAATGGCTCTATCGTGCGGCTTTGGCGGGATGATAACGCCCAGGATGGAGTTGCGATTAAGACGAGCATGTCTGGGGCGACCTGGCAATACCGCCAACGCGCGCTCAGCGCGACCTTGTGGCTGGATTCCTACGCCGTGATTGAATTGCACATAGAGGTGGAAAACAAATACGCCGCCACGCTTCAGTATGGCAATCAGGTGCCAGGCCATCCTTTAGACAATTCCACCCTCAATAATTATTACGACCTGGAAGTTTACTGGAATCAGCCAACCGCGACCATTTCCCGGCAATATGTTTCGGGTAGCAGGTTGTGGATTGGAACCAAGACCGAATATGCCTATGACACGGCCTTGCAGAACAATACCCAATATGGAAATCCAACGCATGTGACTGTTTATTCAGGCAATGTTTCATCCTCGGCCAGCGACCCGAATGGGGGATGGGCGGCGCTGCGCTCCACGCGCACCTACTTCCGTCCGGTCACCAGCACTTCGCTGTATTTGGTGACTTCGCCCTCGCGCCAGGTCGTTTTGGATTGTTCTTTAGGATGCGATGCGGCGAATAACCTGAAATCTGAAACACTTTTCATCTATGATGGAAACCCCATCTGTGATGCTGACGCGACTGCTGGTTTATTGACGATAAAACGGGTGCGGGCTAAAGACCCATCTACAACTGACCCTCGCTACAGTCAGGTGGATTACGGATACGATCATGGGAATGTGAATTCGATCTCCACGTATACCAACTATGCAACGGCGACAACTTCCCCGACAGTTTCTTCCATCGCGCCTAAATACACTACGACTTCGGCTTATGACACGTGGTTCCACACCTATACGTTATCCGAGACGAACGCGGCTTTTCAAAATTCGACAACTGCCTATGATTATAAACTTGGCGTGCCAGTGAGAACTACTGACGCGAATGGTGTGGTTACCGGGGCGAGTTATGACGTTTTCGGACGGATGCTTTCGGTCTGCGCTCCCGGCGATTGGGACGGCGTAACCTGTCCGTCAACGGGATCGACGCTGAGCATTTCTTACACAGATTATTCGGGATCGTCCAATCCATTCCAAATTTTGCTGATTCAGAAAGTGGATGACGCCATTTTCAAAAAAGAGGTGCGTTATTACGATGGATTGGGCAAGATGCTTCAGATACAGCGCCCCGATTCTCAACTGGACAGCAATGGCGCAGCCAATATCAATCTGGTCACAGATACCATTTATGACAAATTCGGCCGGGTGGTGAAACAGTCGAAACCATTCTCATACTCTGGATCCATCACCTACCAGACCCAAACTATTCCATATACGAAGGACGCTACAACCACTTCCTATGATATCTGGGGGCAGATCTCTGGGGTAAGTGAGCCCGATACTTCCCATGTCCTTTACACGAATGGCGCTGTTCACGTCGTAGAGGGCGCGAATCACCAAATCTATCTGCAGATGACGGCTACCAATTCAAAAAATCAAACAACAACCTCGTTTTCGGACGCATTTGGCCGGAAAATACAGGTAATCCCGCCACAAGATAGCCGTAGAGCCCCAACTACGACCTACAATTATGATGCGCTTGACCGGCTAAGCCAGGTTACGCAAGAGAGCGCAAATATCACGTTCACGTATGATGAGTCTGGTCGCAAACTCACTTTAACCGACCCGGATATGGGGCCGTGGCTCTACACTTACGACCCGCAAGGGAATTTGCTGACCCAAACCGATGCCCGCAACTGCGTTACGACGATAGCCTACGAAGGGTTGAATCGACCGATCCATAAGTCATTCGGTGGAATGGGTTGCACCGTAGTTACGGCTATTGATTACTATTACGACAGCTATAATTATTCACAACTTTCGTATACTCCATCGTCGAGCTATGCAATCGGCAAGCGTACCGGAATGACAGACAGTACGGGGAAGAAGATTTGGGAATACGATTCAAGCGGTCGGACGGTATTGGAAAGCAAGAATGTCAATGATGGAACGACCGACTTTGGAACATATGTAACCCGATGGGCATACAACTCCGCCGATTTAGTCACAGCAATAACCTATCCGAACTTGGAAACGGTCTCGACCTCTTACATGGCGCAAGGCGTTGTGAAAGACATTAAGACGCAATCCATCAACCTGATTCCGGCGTTGGTTTATGACATTAACGGTCGGGTCACGACGGTCAACCTGGGTCTTGGCAACAGCACTTACAACATATCGTACAACTACTTCCCCTGGACTCAGAGCTTGAAGGGCGGCCGGTTGAATTGGATCAAGGCGGGGACACAAAGTGACCCAACTGCGCTCCAATACCTGCAATTTGATAGCGATTCGGTTGGCAACCTGACTTCGATTTCGGATGGAAAGGCCGGAGCGAACCGCAACCTCACTCAAACGCAGACCTTTAGCTATGATGCATCGAATCGGTTGTTAAGCGCATCTGCTACAGGCGGTGGAGCCAGTTACGGCGACTATGCTCTTGAAAACTACACTTACGCCGACGCACAAACCGGGAATCTGACCCAAAAGGCGGGAAACACACTCACGTACGCCACGACCAATGGTACATGTCCAAGCAGCCGGCCCCATGCGGTCACTTCTATGATTGGAACGGGAGTAAACGCCACCTACTGTTATGATGCTAATGGCAATATGAGCCAGCGCACTGTCAATGGCGTTACCACGAATTTTAGCTACGACGCTGCCAATCACATGATTTCCACCAGCGGGAGCGTGACTGAGAATTACATCTTCGATGGCGATGGGAATCGGGTTATCTTGAAATCGGGTTCAACCACCACCGTTTACATTGGACAGTATTTTGAAATCACGATAGATCCGATCATTCCGTTGCCTACGAGCGGTTCCGGTGGAAGCGGATGTCAGGCCAGCCACTGCTATTACATACCACTTGTGCTGAAAACCCCCATCAACGAGCCCCCCACGCATCGAGAATGGCGGAGTTACTTCTACTTTGGAGAAAAACGGGTTGCGATGCGGGTACAGGGTGGAACTCGGGCGATTTTGGGCGATGTGTATTACCTGTTCGGTGATTTCCTGGGAAGCACCAGCTTGACCGTCAAAGCCGATACCCTTGCTACGACCGAATTGAAATACAAGCCGTGGGGAGAAATACGTTACCAAAATGGAACAACTCTAACGACTTTCCGGTATACGGGTCAAAGATTGGATATTAATCTCATTAATCCCGCAACAGCCACAACAAATTTATACTGGTATAACTCACGCACCTATGACCCTTATCTTAACCGGTGGATTCAGCCTGACAGTATTATACCGGATATTTATAACCCCCTTGACCTCGACAGGTATTCGTATGTCAGGAACAACCCTGTCAATTTTAATGATCCGTCAGGGCATGCTCAGTCTGTTTCCACGAGTGCAGGATGTGGAGAGAATTCCGATTGTGTCAATGATGCTAACCAAGATTATTTATTTTCATTGGCTTTCCGTGGTTCAGGTAGCGATGACAAATGGTCAACCGATGATTGGCAATATTACAATGAAAATGAATCTGACTTATGGAGCAACCCATCACATTGGTTGAAACCTGATGCAGCTGGTTGGGAAGGCTTTGCAGTACATGCAGAACGGCTTCAAAATCATTACGGCGAAGATAATGAGTGGAAGTTTGTTAAGGATTTTGGCTCATTATTTGCTGGAATTCGCAGCGATAAACACTGGCAAGACGCAGCCCAAGAAGTGGCAGGCGGCCATACAATGCGATTCCTAAACGAGAGTATCGAAAACTTGCAAAGTCAGTATCTTGATAAACGTTCTTCGGAAAATCAATCGCATCATTATGCCGGTCTATTTTATTTAGGTTATTTTGGTGGAGAGACAATGGGAATTCTCGTGAATTTTGGCCGAGATACGATAAATCCAAAGCCATTAGGAATCGATTGGAATCAAGGCGATCTAAATTTAGGAAAAATTGGAGCAATTCATGGAGATCAATTAGGACACCTGCGTATACAAAACGCAAATGTTGCTAATTGGATTAGGTCACTAATGCAGTGAAAAAAATCAATAATCTAGAAATAATTACGAGGGTCAAGAAATGGGCAAATTACTGAAAGGATGTGTATTTATAATTTTCACCGTTTTTGGAATACTCATAATAATTTCCTTGGTAGAGAACCAACAAGAAAGAATGATTCACGAAGGACTTGCAAAAACCCTTCAAGTAAAAATAGAAAATTACCCATATCCTGAGAGCTTTCCAATTGGTTATTTCGAAACGAAACTAACGGCTGGCATGACGATTCGTGATGTTCACGATGTAATGAAGGGATACGAAAAGGTATATAGCTGCCAACGGAGTGAAATTTACTATTTCTATAGTGTTGATGGTGATAAAGCAACAAGGATGCTTGTGTTGTATGATTTGAATGGCCTTTTTGAGAAGATTCAAAGCGAAGACAGAAATAGTCGATATCTTAATGGTTACATAAAAGATTGTTCAGAAGGGCAAATTGAACCGTAGCAATTAATAATCTTCAAAATTGAAGAAGTTTTACACCTTTCCAACAGAATAGGTTTGAGCTAGACTGAGATTGACCTAATAAACGGAGGAAGGCGGCGGGTGTTCCCGCTGTTTTCTTCCGTATTCATTTTGGGCTACCTCCAGTACCCAATAGGTGCTTGCTTATAATAAGGACACTAGGCATTGACATACTTATGTCAATAGTCGGGTCATGTTTACCACCCATAGTCGGGTCATGTTTACCACTCATAGCCGGACGCATGTTTACCACTCATAGCCGGACGTATGTTTACCACCCATAGTCGGACGTATGTTTACCAGACACAGTCGGACGTATGTTTACCAGGCAAGCTATGGCGGGTGAGTAAAATGGGTGCTCAAAAGAGCTAGGAGGGGAGGGTGGGTGCGGCCTCCTTTTTGCGGTTGCGTTGGCGGAAACTGTCACCGCGGATGGTCAGAGTGTGAGTGTGATGGGTGAGACGATCGAGGGCGGCGCTGGCAAGCAGATCGTTGTTGAAGACTTCGGCCCATTCATCGAAAGCGCGGTTGCTGGTGATGATCACGGAACCGTGCTCATAGCGCTCGGTAATGATCTCGTACAAATCTTGAACGGCTTGAGGGGAGAGGGCTTGTAGGCCGAAATCATCCAGCACCAGCAGATCGCAGGAGAGAATACGCGCGAGCAGACGGGGATGGGTTCCGTTGGCGCGGGCGGCATGCAAATCATTGAGCAGATGGTGGGTGGGTTTGGAGAGCACGCGGAAGTCCCGTTTGAGCGCTTCGATGGCAATGGCATTGGCGAGATGGCTTTTTCCGACGCCAGTCGGGCCGCAGATCAAAATATTCTCGTGACGGGTGATGAAAGTGCAAGTCGCCAGGTCCTGGATCAGGATGCGGTTAATCCCTGGAGCGGCCAAGAAATCAAACTGAGACAGGGATTTGAGACTGTCACAACCCGAAAGAGCCAGACTGTTAACCAGATGCTGCTGGGAGCGGCGCTCCAGTTCATCATCGAGCAGCAGGGCCAGGAATTCGACCGGACTGAGCTGGCGCTCGGTAGCCTGGGCCGCACGCAGGTCGAGGGTTTGCAGCATCCCGGAAAGCTTGAGCTGGCGCAGTTTGGGGAGCAAGGGATGCGTGATCATGAGCGCACCTGTGGGAAAAAGTCAGCGGTCGGCCGGGCAAAGAGATGGGGCAGGGCGGGTTGAGAGACAATCGTGGTGGGCAGGGGCTCACGATCCAGGGCAGCGTTGAGGATCTCCTTGATACGCCGGTAGTGCGGGTCACCGTAATAGATAGCCCGGGCACAAGCGGCTTCCAGGCGTTGGGGGCCTACCGTTTCTTCCAGCCTCAAGATGGCCTGGACCGAACGCAGGCGGTCCAAAGGCCGGTCGGAGAGCAGCGTCGCCACCACCTGGCTGGTCCCCGGGCCCAAACGAGCGGCGATCTGGCGGCAGAAGTCGGGGGTGCGCTCCAGGAAAGCGGCCTTGTGGGCGGGGTAATGCTCCGGACGGGTTTGCCATTGACCCGGTTTTTGGCATTTGACGTGGGTCGCCACCAGTTTTTGGCCTTGATACAGCTCCACCACGCGCTCGCGCACGTACACATCCAGCTTTTGGCCCACATAGACATACGGGGCCGAATAGAAGCTGCCCGAAACCACCACATGGCAATCCGGATGGACTTTGGCCGTGCGAATTTCACACAGACTGAACGGTTCCGCGGGCAACCCCAGCAGGGCGGCCTGTTCAAATTCTCGGAACAGCTTCAACGGCGCCTCGTGGGTCGTGCCGTGCTCGCGTACTCCGGCCACCTCCCGGATCCAGTTTTTCAAGTGCAGGTTGGCACAGACGATGTCGGCAAAAGTCTGTCCCGCCATAAAATTGCGCTGCACATAATGCACCCCATTTTCCACTTTGCCTTTGTGCTGCTTATGCCGAATTCGGCATAACAGAGATTATCCCGAAGTTTTGTAAATCCCGAATAGCTTGTTTCTCACGGTATTTTCGGAACGATTTTCCAACCGACCTGCTCCATAAGCCTTTCAGCAGTGCGTTGAGCCACTTGTCTATTGG
>Ga0105047_10002085_pt1 | contig 35801 bp, 28 predicted proteins | sample MAT04_FD_78384 | JGI IMG/M metagenome (GOLD analysis project Ga0105047, IMG submission 78384) | Freshwater microbial communities from Lake Fryxell liftoff mats and glacier meltwater in Antarctica - MAT-04 (megahit assembly) | ecosystem: Environmental > Aquatic > Freshwater > Ice > Liftoff... | reverse complement strand
TGGCTGAGTCATTCTACTTTGAATATTCAGTCGTTCATTGGAGTGATCATGGGCCTGGGTGTGGCAATGGCTAATGCGATTCTGGTCGTGACTTTTGCCGAACAGCGTCGACGTGAAGGTGAGTCTTCTGCATCGGCCGCTGAGAACGCCGTCGTCGGGCGATTGCGTCCGATTCTAATGACCAGTTGCGCGATGCTGGCAGGTATGCTTCCAATGGCTTTGGGACTGGGTGAATCCGGCCAGCAAACCGCTCCACTGGGCCGCGCTGTGATGGGAAGCCTGTTGGCGGCAACTGTGGCGACACTGTTTATTCTGCCCGCCGTGTTTGCAATGATTCAAGGACGACGATCCGTGGCCTCGCTTTCATTACATCCATTGGATCACGATCAACTGCCGACTGGAGAAAATTGATGCGTCAAGATTTCCGAACAATGCTTCTGATCGTCGGGTCGACCTTGATGACTACTGGCTGCAATCAGGAGTTGCCTCAGAGCCAATTTGCAGCGGGATCGACGGCCGCAGCCTTGCCGAAAGTTGCCACAACGCAACCGGTTCGCATGACAATCACGCAAAAAACGGCTCAGCCCGGAAGAATTGAAGCGTTCCACACGACGCCGATTCATGCCAAAATCGGCGGTTATGTGGATCGGGTTCTGGTTGATATCGGCGATCGAGTCACGGGACCAAAACGCAATGCGGATGGTCAGATTTTGGAACCCGGTCAAATTCTGGCGGTGCTGTCGTCGCCCGAAATTGAAGAAGAGTTCAATCAAAAACGCGCGATGGTGGCACAGGTTGAAGCGGAAGTCCTTCAGGCAGAAGCCGCTGTCAAAGTTTGTGAGTCCATGCAGGTCTCCGCCCAAGCCGGCGTTGAAGAATGCGTCGCCGGACAGCTCCGCGCACAGGCTCAGTACGATCGCTGGAAATCAGAATTCGACCGCATCAAAGTTTTGACTGATGCCAAAACTGTCACTGGAAAACTGATGGAAGAATCCGAACTGCAGTTCAAGAGTGCCGACGCGGGTCGTTCCGAAGCGGACGCTCGTCTGAAGTCGGCTGAAGCATCCTCGCACGAAGCGGCCGTCGCCATCGAAAAAGCACAAGCCGATGTACAGGCCGTGAAAGCGCATTTGCGAGTGGCGGAAGCCGATAGAGACCGCGTTGCCGCACTGCGCAGCTATCTGCAGATCACCGCGTCGTTTGACGGCATCATTACTGAACGCCACATTGACCCCGGCCATCTGGTTCAACCTGCGCGAAGTGCAGCGGACACTCCTTTGTTTGTCCTTGTTCAGGCAGACACCGTACGACTGTTTCTTGACGTCCCTGAAGCCGACGCGGCGCTCGTTGAAACGGGCCGCCCGGCAAAGATCACAATCGCGTTGCAGGGAAATATGACATTCGAAGCCAAGGTGGCTCGCACAAGCTGGGCGTTGCAATCCGGAACACGTTCGCTGCGTTGTGAAATCGACGTCCCAAATCCCGACGGCACATTACGTCCTGGCATGTACGCTCAAGTGGAACTCACTGTCGCTGAACGAGCCGACGTCTTGTCAGTGCCAAAGACGGCGATTGTTGTGAAAGACGGCCAGTCCTTCTGCGTCACAGTCACGTCTGAAGGCAGCATCTTTCGAAAGCCCGTGCAAACAGGAATTCGTTCATCGACCGATGTCGAAATCATCACCGGACTGGATGGAAGCGAATCCATCCTCACCGCCAACGCCGCCGCATTCACCGACGGTCAACTTGTGGAAACATCGACACCGAAATAAGCCATCGATTCACGCGTCTGGGAACGCGGCTGTTGTTTGAATTGCACGTTGCTGACTTCTCCGTGTTAAGTGCTGAACCGCAGTTTTCACCACGGAGAACACAGAGTTCACTGAGAATTGCTTCCGATGCATTCCGGCGCTAAACTTCAAGGCACGATCTCTTCGTCCGGCCAATTGTCTGCCGCGTAGATCGGAATTCGTTATCTGAAGAGGAATTTGCAAAACACAATGTCAATGCCGCCTGGATCCCCAGGATGTTTTACAAAAGGAGCTGTTAATGCTGACCTACAAATCTGCGTATAAATGGGAAGATGGTGTCTGTTTGGGTGAAGTGCTCGATTTCCCAGGCACGGTCGCTTGCGGCTCGACCCTGAGAGAAGCGCAAACAATGCTGGCGGCTGCGTTGCGGGATATGGCAGAAACAAATCTGCTACGCGGTGAACCGCTGCCGCTGCCGGATGATCGGCGCAGCAGCATCGACGCCGATCTGGAAGAACCCATTTATCTTCTGCTGCAGACAGGTCAACAACTGTCTCTGGAAGTGACTGCTCCAGCACCATGAAGCGGCGGGATTTGATTCGACATATGGGCGAACATGGTTGCGTTCTGCGGCGGGAAGGCCACAGTCATTCGATATACGAGAACACGGCAAACGGCCATCGCGTGCCGGTGCCACGGCACCGTGAGATTCCCGACCCTTTGGCACGTGTAATCTGTCGGCAACTCGAAATTCCCACACCCTGATTGTTGGCTCGCACTTCCGTCAGCTTTCCCTGCGGTCCATGCAACGGCACGGTGCTGAATCAAAACAAACACTCCTGATTCTCGCTTAACTTGATGTGTATGGCACACAGTTCCATGGCGCTGCGGGGAAGTGTACCGCAGACTGGCTCGCGACCGCTTGAAATGGATTTTGAGTCCTGTTAAATTCGTGATTGTTTTTCACCATATCGACACTGACCAATCCAATGCCTGCCGACGACATCACCATAACGCCATTTCAGAAAAAACTTTTGGAACAGTATCAGTCGTTTCAGCATCAGCCGCCGTCAGTTCGTTCGCTGATTGCACTCTCCGCGCGCGGTCATATATTGATGATTGTCGTCTTTGTGTCGGCGGCTGTGCTGTGCTTCAGTGTCGCTATTGCGTCGGTCGGATTCGGATTGATTGGCATGCTCGTTGGTGCCGTCTGTCGTGATCTGGGACAATTCCTCAAACTGACCCGTGCGTGGCCAGTCCTCTCCAAAGTCATCAATTGGCAGTCACTCAACGCCCTACTATCCGGTAGCTCGCCAAGCGACGATGCATAAATAATACGATAACTCCGATTGCTCCCTTTACAGCGGTCATTCCGCGAGGCGCGTGCAGACTGATCATGCCGAGTTCACCAATCCGATGTTCAGATTGAGGACTGCTTTCGGTCGGCGAGCGACATGGATGTCGTGCGTGAGAACCGGCAGATACTGCTGATCTCGGGGTGCCAGGGATGGCCATTTTATCTCCAAATTGCCGCATCATGGAGGCAATGCTGTGCTTGTCGATCGCTGCAGGCTGCCACAGTGCCAGCGTGGCCCGGTCGGAATATGCGCCAAATGCCGATCGATTTGTGAGCGGTACGGCGTTAGCCACAGGTGATTCCCGAACATCCGTTTCCAAAGTTTCCGAGAACCACACAGCGGACAACACAGAATCTGAAACATCCTCCGGCAACATCACCCTTGTCGCTGCCGACAGCGATGTCTCGGAGGAGCAATCGTCCAACGCTCTCCAGCCCACCGAACAAACACCGCAGATCATTGATCTTTCGACTGCGTTGATGCTGACGGCCGGGCGGAGTCCGCAGGTTGCGTTTGCGAATGCCCGAATCGAAGAATCCCGCGCTCAACTGGATCGCGCGGAAGTGTTGTGGCTGCCTTCGCTGCGAGCCGGGGCCAATTACAACAAGCACGAAGGCCGAATTCAGGACGTCGCCGGGAATGTGATTGAGACCAGTCGCGGTTCCTTCTACTCTGGTTTTGGAGCGAATGCCGTTGGTGCAGGCTCCCCTGCCGTTCCGGGTGTGCTGGCTCAGTTTCATGTGACTGATGCCGTTTTTCAACCGCGTATCGCTCAGCAGACCATGCGAGCTCGGAATGCAAACGCACGAGCCGCCACAAACGACAGTCTCCTGGCAACGTCACTGGCCTATGTGGAGTTATTGCGAGCTTCACAGGTACATGCTGTTGCAGAAGTCGCGTTGCAACAAGCGCAGGAACTGGCACGAGTCACGCGGGAATTCGCAGCCGCCGGAGAAGGACTGACGTCCGATCATGATCGAGCCCGCGCAGAATTCTCGATGCGGAAGAACGAACTGCAGCGCGCGGACGAAGCCGTTCAGGTGGCTTCAGCACGGCTGGCACAGCAAGTGCGATGGGAATACGCTCAGTTGCTGAAGCCGGGCGAATCGCAATTGCATCCGATTACGATAGTTGACAACGAGTCATCGGCTCAAAGTCTGGTATCGATCGGGCTTTCGAATCGACCGGAAATCTCAGAATCACGGCATCTCGTGTGCGAGGCAGTCGAACGCCTCAATCGCGAACGCTATGCGCCGCTGATCCCAAGTGTTCTGCTGGGTGTCAGTTACGGCGGATTGGCAGGTGGTCTCGGAAGCAGTCTGCAAAACGGCAGCGATCGACTGGATGCGGATGCCGTCGCTTACTGGGAGTTGAGGCAACTTGGATTTGGTGAACAGGCGGCTCGCCGCGAAGCAAGTGCTCGTATCGTCCAGACTCGCACTAAACAAATTGCCCTGATGGATCAGGTCGCCCGCGAAATTGTTGAATCCCATGCTCAGGCTCAGTCCCGCTGGCAGCAGATTCAGACGGCGCAAGAAGCCGTCAGTGCGGCTCAGGATTCTTTCGATCGCAACTGGGACCGAATAGAAAACGGACAGGGGCTTCCCATCGAAGCCCTGCAAGCGATTCAGGCACTGACAAACGCCCAGCGCGAATATACGCGCGCGGTTGCTGACTACAATGTGGCCCAGTTCACGCTGCAACGATCCCTGGGCTGGCCTGTTGATGCATCGGCGAGCACCACGAATTCGGTGAGCACCACGAATCCAGAGACAGAAGCCGATCAGGCCTCCTCAGGCTGAATCACCACGGCGCTGGCCTGGCCCACGCGAGTGACGCTTGTCTTGAGAAACAATCCATTGGACGCTGTTTGATGTTCGCCATGCACAACGTTCAGTGGCTGCTCTGCATCCGGAGTTGCGAAGTTCAACGTTTTAGGGATCACGCCGTGTTGAGCCGCCAGAAGTGATGCCGCAATTTCACACAACCCGGCACTGCTTCCGGCACTACCCATGTAGCTCTTCAGCGCGGTCACAGGCACAGCATCCGCACGATCGCCCAGAATTCGCCGCAACGCAGCGGCTTCGTATCGGTCCCGTGCGGGATGCCCTGAGGCACACGCATTGATGTGCCCCAGATCCTGAGCGGAGACGCCGGCGCGAGCCATTGCAGCCGTCGCGGCATTGAAGACGGCAGCCGCTTCGTCAGGATGCCCGTCACGGCCGGCAACCGCACTTGCTCCACATCCCAGGATGGTTCCAAGAATCTTCGCACCGCGCGCTTCCGCATGACACCGCGCTTCGAGGATAAGGCAGCACGATGCTTCGGCCAGCGCTTCCCCAGTGCGATGCGCATCGAATGGTCGTACGCGAGTCTCCGCAGGACCATCCGCCAGAATATCCCAGTGATTGCTGTGGCACGATTTTACCGCGTGCAGGCGCGTTCCCGTGACTCCAGTGATCATCACGTCCGCACGGTCGCGACGAATCGTGTTGGAGGCTTCTGCGATCGCAAGGCAGCTCGAGGCTTCATCCTGAGTGATCGAATTATTCGGACCGCGTGCATCCAGCGCGATGCCAATATGACAACCTGGCATGTTTGGCAGATAACGCAACAACCACAGAGGCTCCATGCCCGACATTCCGTGTTCACCCCAGCGATCATAGTCAAACTCCGGATGCCCGTTTTTTTCCGTCAGCGATTTGATAGCCGCACCGATCAGGACTTCCGGCGGGCTGGACATCAGGTTCGCGCCGAAACCGACGCCGATGCGTTCCGGAGCGACGGCACCGGGTGCCAGCCCGGCATCCTCCATCGCCTGCAACGCCGCCGCGACACCCATCTGAATCTCACGACACATCACCTTCAGGCTCTTGCGAAGTGTTTTGAGATGTTGTTTTTTTGTGGTCTCGTCATTGAAGTCGCTGACTTCGCCACCAATGCAGCCAGGTGTGCCGACGTACGAAAGCAGTTCCACCCGCTTCAGACCTGTGCGACCGTCTGCGATGCTTGACCAGAACGCATCGCGCCCGATCCCCAGTGGCGAAAAAATGCCGATCCCAGTGATAACGACGTCACGCGGAGAAGTTTGCGACATGAATGTACCCAGTGAAAAACCTGTTTCTGTGCCAGTTCCCCCAGGAAGCCAGCACTTACCACAATCATCAAACCTGAATGCACTTTCACTGATCCCCATCAGTGTGGAAACAGGAAATTTCCCGAACACGCAGTTTGATGATCGCTGATCGTCAAATTGGCAAGGCAGTCTAGCAGGCTAAGAATTCCATTGCTGCGCGGTGAGTGGATTTTACGAGAAGCAGTGCCGAGTCGAAAACAATCCCGGCAATTGGGTAGGCTTTGCGGTGTTTTTACCTGAGAAAACTCATTCGGGCACCCCAAAAACGGTATTCTCGGCCCCCAAATGCAGGTCCTGGGGACAAACTGCGACCACCATAAACTATAAAACTACGATACGGCTGCAAAATCTTGCCGGATGATTCATGCGATTTTCGGCGGAAATCGCCGCCAGAATGCCAAAATACTCTGCACAGTTCCAGTCTGCCTCCCACTGCGTTCACCAAAGTAAGGACACGACTCTTCTGAACGTCTGAAGTGTTCCCGCACCTTGAAAAACTGAAGTGGATCTAAATTGTGACGGGCCGAAAACGTCGAAATCGCTGAGGTTGTAACGATTGGTGCGGTCGAGGCGAACCGGGCAGTTTGTAAGACGTACAAAGCGCCGTCAAAGTCAGCGTAAACCTCGCGAAATTAACCGCGTGAGACGTTCGAGGAATCGGCCAAAACCACCTGACGACACAGGACATTGACACCATCGCGAGGGGCTTGTAGAGTCGAGGGCTTCAATCACGTTTGAGCAGGCGAATCGCCAACAAAATGACTGTCGAAATCACCCGCCCAAATCAAGTTGAAGTGTCTGGATTTTTCGGATGAGCTGAATGGTAATTGCAAGAATCCGGGATGTTCGAGTAGTCGCTGGTTTTCGAGAACTGCGGGATTGGTTTTGTCTGGCTGTTTATCTCGCATTCGTACTTCAGTCTTACGCTCAGAATCTTCAGGCTCAGGAATCGCGAGCCTGGATGATTCCCGGATCGGCAGCACGTGGCCTGTCTGCAACAAGCGGTGAAACGGAGCGAAAGGACGCGATACAGTCATGGATGGCTGATCTCGAAGAAGCAGACTGGGACTATATCATCATGCATCACTCAGGTACGGAATCCGGCAGTCTGGAGTCGATTCACAAACAGCATTTGCAACGCAGGGACGCGGAAGGAAATCGGTGGCTCGGAATTGGTTATCATTTTTTGATCGGTAACGGTCGTGGAATGCCGGATGGAACTGTGCAGCCAACGTTTCGCTGGAAGGAACAGATTCACGGTGCTCATTCAGGCGACGCAATTTTCAACGCTCGAGGAATCGGAATCTGTGTGATCGGAAATTTTGAAAACGCTCCTCCGTCTACGGCTCAATTGAAATCACTGAAGGCACTGGTAAAGGCTCTCGCTGTTCGACATCGGATTACTCCCGAAAACTTTATGGGGCACGGCTCAGTGAAAGCGACAGCCTGTCCCGGAAAGCACTTTCCTCTGAATGAAATCAGACAGGTGATTTCCAAAAAAAAATCCTGACAGAATCTATTCTGTTCAGGTGAAAATTCCAATGAAGGTCAGGATGAACTTCAACGAACCTGCTTTTGATGCATCCTCCCCAACACAACTTTTTCTACATCACGGAAGTTATTCACATGTTCAATCGTGTTCGAAGCATGTCGTTCTCGTCAGGTGAACTGGAATCTCTGTTGCCCGATATTGACCTGGAAATGCTTCCGACAGAGCTGCGGGAAGTGTACGAATCCTGGAGCCAGTCTACGGATTGCCCGTCACGGCACGCCGGTTCGGTTGCCGAATCTGACTGGCCCGTTTCAATTTATGTCCCCGAAAAGTATGAAGAGTGTTATGCCTACCCGTTGCTCGTGTGGTTTCACAGCGATGCGAATGACGAAGATCAACTGGAAGATGTCATGTCTGCGGTCAGTTCACAAAACTACATCGGGCTGGCGTTGCGAGGCAACAGAACGCACGAAACAGCCGGCGGAAATCGCTGGGATGTCTCTTCTCTGGAGTTTGGTTCGGTGCCGCTTCAGGATTTGCTGCATGTGACGACATGCCGCCTGCGTCAGGCATTTCATATTCACAGTGAACGCATTTTTCTGGCAGGTTCTGGTCATGGTGCTGATGCCGCCCTGCAGATGCTGGTTCAGCGGCCAGAATGGTTTGCCGGCGGAATTCTGCTGGACCCGGCCTGCAAGACTGAGTGCCTGAAAGCAGACCGCCTGACAGGTCTTCGCGGAAAACCGGTCCTGATGAGCGTGTCTCGCAATTGCCCCGCCGACATGCTGGCTCGCAATGTCGAAATCGTTCGTACGCTGCGATCCGCCGGAGGCAAAATTGACGTCGAACTGACTGAACATCCCGTCGATCCCACCAGCAGTGAGGTTCGGATGCTGGATCACTGGATGATGAACTGCATCAACCGCGAAGCACTTGTGTAGATCCTTACCCGACCCACGCATAGTTGGCATTCGGAAGTGCAGCACAGGACTGTGCCTGCGCTGTCAATCGCTGTATCTCTAACTCGCTTTCAATTGCGATCATACCCAGATCTTCCACGATGTCCGTCGGGATTGTGCTGTAAAGATACAATCTCGCGTGGCGCAGCGTGTCGATGAGTTGCGTGATCTCAACCGAATCGACACAAGGCTCTCGACGAAGTGGTTTCAGCAGTTCTTCAGGATCAGAACAGCGTCGCAGCATCGTGGCACCTGGACCTTCCGGGACAGAGAGATCCGCCACCGCGATGATTCGACCGTCCTGCTCAACGATTTTAGCAGCGAGTTCGATCGCATTGCCAAATTGTTTCCATCCGGATGCGGAATTGCAGCATGGCACCGACAGCACAAGCGCATCGACCTGTTTCCGTGGTTTCAGACGCCAGGTTTGATCGACCAGTACTTTGCCAGCCGTCAGCACATCTTCCGGCAGTCCTGCCAGAACTGCCAGGGGATTCTCACCAGGACCGGGAACGATCTGCACAGAAAACTGAGTGCCCAGCAGCCAGCCGATTTCGTCGATCAGTTGACGGTAAGGTCGAGGTTGTTCCGGGGTGAGTTCCGGATGGCCCTGAGTCCGAGCCTGGAGAATCGTTTCTGCATCTGAAAATGCAGGAAAGATTCCGCTGGTGGTTCCGCGATAACCCAACAGGCTGTCGAAGCATACCATCCCGATTGTCACAATAAGATCCGCATCGGCAATACGACGATTCAGGTACACTCGCTCACCTGCAGCCGAACTCGCGAGGTAACTCAACTGAGCAGTCTCTCCGGGATCATGCACATGGATCGTGAGTTGTTGCTGCAGATGCAAAGGCAATTGTTCGACAAAGTGACTGGAGACTGCGTTCACGGAATCCGGCGGAAGCAACAGCGAAAGCGAGAGACCATCGTCCGTAACCGATTGAAATTGCTCGCATACGATATTCAGCAACTCGATCGCGCCGGGTATTTCCGGATCGATCACGATTGCAACACAGTCACCGGGAACAACGCAGCGAGCAAGCTCTGGCAGTCCCAGTGGCGACAGCAGCGCGTGGCGACACTGATCTGCGACCGAATGGGAAGACTCTTCGGATAAGTTCAGTAGTTTGACACTGTCGCGGCGAACAGTCGCAGTCAAACTTCCACTGCGGAGCGTGAAAAATTCCGGTTGCATTTCGATGTCATCACGAGGCTGAAATAAAGAAGAGCTCAGCGTTTTTTGCCTTTGCGATTTTCTTTTTCGCGCTGCTGATCGGCCTGATCACGAGCGGTTTGAGCGGCATCAAGCAGCTTCTGAAGAAAACCTGGAACTTTTCGATCCTGTACCTGGCCTGAAGTTGAGCCAGCTTTGGATTTTGCGGCTGGCTTTGAGTTCACGTCGGGTTCAATCACTTCCACGGAAGGACCGGACGCCGGGACCATCGAGCCAGAACCCAACAACTTTCGTTCGGCGATACTCCACAGACTGGATGCGATAAAATAGATACACAATCCTGCTGGCTGATGCCAGAACATGACTCCCATGAAGAGAGTCATCATGTTCATCATTTTGTACTGTGCTTCCTGCTGTTCGTCAGTTGCCGGTGGCATAAACATCTTTTGCTGCGTCAGGAACAGGCCAACTGTACACAGCGGTAACAGACTGAAATCAGAACCGAGATATGGCAGACTAAATGGCATACCAAACAGAGCATCCGGGGCGGCAAGATTCTTGATCCACAGGAACTTCTGCAGCCGCAGATCGACTGCCGAATTCAAGGCTGTGTAGAGACCGATGAAGATCGGCATCTGGATGACCAATGGCAGACAGCCACCAATTGGATTGATATTGTGTTTCCGCCACAACTCCATCTGGGCTTTTGCCATTTTCTCTTTGTCGTCCGCGTATTTGGCTTTCAGTTCTGTCAGTTTGGGTTGAAGTTCTTTCATTCGTGCCGCACTGATCGCCTGCTTCCGCGAGATAGGGAACATGCAGCCACGGACCAGAACAGTCAATGAAATGATTGCCAGGAAGTACGGCATTCCCCATCCGTAAAATGTGCTGAGCATGAAGTGCATGCCGCGAGCGACAAATCCGAACATTCCATAGTTCAGCACCTGACCGGCAGACATCGGTGCCTGGTCCAGAAGTTCACTTCGCTTTGGACCAACAAAGAAGGCAAACTTGTGAGTGACCGAATCTCCTTCTCCTTTTGGTTTCAGTTCAACCGGATTCGAAGCCATCCTAATACTGACGTCGGATTTTCGCGGCTCGGTTGGGTCCGTCCAGATCAGCACCGGAAACGTGCGTTCGATCCATTTGGTTGCGAAATTCGATCGGACTTCATCCGGACGATCATCCAGCGGTGCAATCAGCGCGGCAAAGAACTGAACATCAACGCCAGCGTAACGAAAGGCAGACGTCCATTCTTTTTCTTCTCGAAGTAAATCGAACTGTTCTTTCCGGGAAAGCGGGCGTCCGGCATCGGTTTCGAATGTATCGACGTATTTCTTTACAGTGCCAGCCGGTGAGGTGACACCCTTGGTGCCATCAATGAACTCCACGTGAATATCGCGGTACTTTGAAGTATGTTCCTCGTTTTCCAGCAGCACCCCGACCGGTCCCTGCATTTCATATTCGACTTTCTGCGGTTTGTCCGACAGATTCGTCATTTCGATCGCGACCTGCAGCGTATAGAATGCCGCGTTTTCACGCCAGGCTTTTTTAAGTTCCGCGCCAGTCACGTTTAGCTTCGGCAGCGTGTAGATTTTGCGAATTCGCAAAGTCTTGTCGGGAGCTTCGTACTCAAAGATCGCACTGGCTCCGTTTTCGTCGTCGCTGGTAGTGACCAGGTTCCAGTGAGCCGTCTCAAGAGTCTGGCCTGCCGTCTCGATCTGCTTATCGATCACGGCAACGGCGGTTGAAAAAGTTCTGTCCGGCGTCGGATTGTTGCCAATAATGCGCGCGTGCCGATCCTGGTGCTTGAGATCCATAAATTGCGGAGATGTCAGTTGCACACTTTCAATCGCAGCTCCGGCAGAGGTCAACTGGACCGACAGGGCGTAGCCGCTTTCCGGATCGACGGAACCGAGTGTGCATTCCTGATTCGCATACTGCGGGATCACTGGTTCCGTGGCGGCCTCGGCGGAATCTGTTGAGTCCACAGGCAGTTTGGGATCATTTGCTTCAGCAGCGATCACTTTCTTTGGAACTGCATCGGCAGGGATCGCCGCCTGTGCATCGGCAACTTTGGCTTTCTTTATCGGCTGCGGAAAGAATTTCGGACCAATGACGGTGTTCCAGAGAATCAGGAACAGAAGCGACATCATCAGAAACGTGAAAAGGCGGCGATTTTCCATAGAATCCAGCCACGAGCAAACGTGGTATCCGTCAAAAACAAGGCGAAAGCGGCGCGATGTCCCACCGCTCGACACGCCATCGTGCAAATAGGAAGTCTGGCAGGATACTCTAACAGAACGCAGACGTGTATTCTCGGATCTTTAGAACCCTGCATTCCCCAGACGTTGGGAAAAGGCCGGGAACTGCGACCTAAACGCGAAAGCGGAACGTTTCGCAGACATAACGCCACAACCAGTACGCTGCCGTTCGATTGGAAATAATAAATCGCCCATTTCCCCTCATTCCCGGCCTCAGAAGATTTGCTTCTGGCTGCGTGTCCTCGGAGAAATGCAATTCGGCAATTGCCCGATATGCTGTGCTCGCCAATTGTTCCTGTCCCTGCTGGTTCGCTTTGGTTGCCAGCGGACCATGATAGCGAGTTGTCAGCGATTCTGGTGCCATCACTTCGCCCTTGGGAGAAATCAAACCGACGCGAGTCAGAAATGTGATATCCGCCAGATGATCCAGTTTGATCTCCAGAGGCATTTCGTCCTCCAGATCATCCCGGTCACCCTGATCGATGTACATCACCGCGTGCAGTTTTTCAGACGGTGCGAGACTGGCAATTTCCTGTCCGGCCTCAAGCAGACAGCCCGCGTTTTCGGGGTCCAGTGGAGTTCCAGTCCAGCGGCCGAGCTTCATCGCATCCACTTCATTGCGCGGTGGCTCGGGCACACGTTTCGCTGCCACGATTGTCCCGCTGATTGTTGCGCGTACGACTCGCTGAAGATTGAGTCGTACAGTTTTCTGAATTTGCTGTTCCAGTTCCAGGGCTTCGGCAATCGCGACGCCCTCCCCTGCCGGATCTTCATTGATTTTGTACTGACGAATTTCCTGCGTGCGGAACACCCAGTTGCGAACGTGCTGCAACAATTCATCGTGTCGTCGCAGGTCTTCAGGGCTTTCGAGAATGATGATTACGTCATTCGCTGATACAGATTCTCCATTGCGACGAATTCGTGTGTATTCCGCCGGGCTGGGAAGTCCTTTCAGCAGATCCAGTGTCGCTGGATTTATGAGCAGTTTTTCTGGATTTCCGGGTGTCGGGACTGCTGCCGCCGACGTTCCAGCCTGGTTCTGAAACAGCGACAGTTCGCGATACAGCCCGGCATATTCCTCCGGGTCCAGAATCATGCCGTTGACCGGTGCCGATACGGTCACCACATTCTGCGGTTCCAGAAAGCATGGAGCTTCATGATACCAGGGAATCGGAGTACTGAAGGCTGCATAAGCCACGCCACCGAAGATGAGTGATGAGACCGCAATTTTTGTTTTGCTCATGGGTTCCATCCGAGGTGTGGCAATGATCTGGTAAATACTGCGGAACATGCTGAACAGAATCCCGGCCATGGAAAAGATCATGACCGAAATCCCGATGCTCTGCAGATCATAAGGTTTGAGCACGGTGTACAGAAACATGCTGATGGAAATAAGAATCACCCAGCGATACAGCCAGGCAGCGATCGCATAAGTCACGAACCACGCTCGACCAGTTTCCGGCATGAACGGGTCGGGCTTTGATTCAATCCCCAGACAATACCACGAGAACGCTTCACGAAGCAGCTTCTCGGACTTCTGGCGGAGATTTGGGATCTCCAGATAGTCGCTCATCATGTAATAACCGTCGAACCGCATCAGCGGGTTCAGGTTAAAAATTACCGTCGTAATTGTGGTGACGAAAAACGTGTTGAGCGCCAGATAGTGCAACATCCCGGATTCGGTCAACCACCAGACATAAATGGCGATCCCTGACAGGATGACTTCGATGTACATTCCTGCGGCACCGATAATAATCCGATGCCACTTATTCGGCATCATCCACGAATCCGTTACGTCGCAATACAGGCACGGACTGAAGACCAGCAGCATCACACCCATTTCATGGCACTCGCTGCCATAATACACACAACTGATCCCATGACCAAACTCATGGATTATCTTTGCCGCCCCCAGCGTGATCCACAGATACATCAGGTTTGGCCAGCCGAAGAAACTCTGAAACTCCGGCAGTTTGCTGCGAAAGATTTCCAGATTCGCGCCCAGAACCAGCCACGATGAGACAACGAAAACCATACAGATCGTGGCAATGAACGGATGAAACATCCAGCTTACGAACGGGAGCAACGCACGTAAAGTACGCTCCGGATCCCAACCGGGCAGTCGCAGTGATAACAGACTCATTGCCGTCTGTTTGATCTTTTCTTTCTGCGTCTTCTGACGTTCACGAACAACGGCAGCCCCCTGCCCTGCGCGATCGCTCACCACCAATCCCTTGCGATGCAGATCGGTGATCAATTGCTGAATATCGCTGAGCGTGATCTGCAGCGTTGGAAACTCGCGTTTCAGTTCGTCGCGGACGGCTTCCAGACTGCGCACGCCGTCCAGCATTTCCAGAATCCGGTACTGCTCAATCTGTAGCCGATGATACTTGAGCGCAACCGGGTCTTTCAGAACCTGATAGCCCACGCCAAGATAATCTATTTTGGCGACCACCAGATCGGCACGTTTTCGTAAGGGAATGGGTCGCTGGTTGGACGCGACCATGTTTCCGGAACTCATTCGTCACGCTTCTTCGGAATAATAATGGCCTTGATCGGGAGACCCTCTTGCAATAGATAGCGTCCGTATTTGTCCTGACGATTCGGCACATCGACATGGACACTCAACGTGACTAACGCCTGTGCTTCTTTAGACGTTGGGTCAATAAACCGAATTGTTCCAGTAAAGACCTCATCCTGATCGGGTGCCGAGAAGGCTGGCTGCGAGGCATACGGCCCGCTGCGGTCAAACAGACCGCTGCTGTTATCATTGTCGGTCGTTCGTTCAGTAGCATCGAAACGACGATCTTCTGCGGGAACTGATCTGCCGGTAGTATCGATCCTGATTTCGACAGGATCTCCCACAAACACTTCGCTGCGACGTTTGTAGTCGATTGTGAGAACTGCTCGCAGGACGGACATATCCGTGATGGTGAGGACCGGATCGCCGGGACGAACACTCTGGCCGGGCCAGCGATGAACCTTCGTCACCAGCCCATCGAACGGCGCACGCACTTCATACTGTGCCAACTGAGCAACTTTGGTTTCGAGATTGAGTCCCAGAACTTCTTTGTCTTCGCGCGACTTCGCAAGAGACGCTTCCGCCTTTTTGACTTCCAGTTCTGTCTGCCGAATCTCGTTGGCATTGAACGACTTGTATTTTGGGTCTTTGTTTGCTTCCGTGCGTTGTTTCAGATCGACCTCAGCTTTTTCCAAAGCAACAATCGCGAATTCAATTTCTACCTTCGATTCCGCTTTCTTCTGTGCCTCGGCGACTTCTTTTCGGATCAGATTGTCTTCGACCGTAATCAACAGGTCGCCTTCTTTCACGTACTGTCCCTCTTCACTGGGACTGACGCTCTTCAGCTTTCCGGTGACTTCGGTTGAGATTGGTACCTGGCGAATCAGTTCGATCCGTCCTTTTTCCGCTTTGATTGGTGTCGGAGCCTGTGCGATCAACGTGCTTGCCGACAAGAATGTCAGCATAACGGCAAGGAACGGAGTCCGGATTCCGGGCAAAACATGGCACATATCACGATCCTGAGCGTCAATCGGAGAGCGACCGAATGCCGCCCTCAGAGGGACTATGACGAATTTCCGCTCGGATATCTAACGCAAACCTGGATTTTGCTCAATCCCGGTCTGCGTGTACCTCTTGAAATCGGGTGTTTGCCCGGGTACTGTCACGGAGCATCGAATGATTCGCTGCCGACTGGACCGGTTGCGGTCGGTCCAGTCGGTGGCACGACGACGGGCTGCAGTATAAAACCGTCGTCGGAGCGTTTTGTGCGTGAGTTTGGGGGACTCACAGTTTGAGTTTGAGTTGCGCGATCGGAATTCGAAACGCTGCCAGTTGGCGAAATGAGCATCAGGTTTCCAGGTCCGGGACTGGAGACTGTACGAACCGGTATCGATTTTTTCGTTGATGCCGTCACCGAATTCGCTGCTGCAGGCGATGCCGCTGCAACGGTTGCCGCAGATCCCGCAAATGCAATATCCTTCGGCGGATCAAGAAACAGCAACTGCGGCGACAGAATCATGCTTCGATCTGCAGCGGGCATCGCAGCAGGATTCAAATTCGCGGTTCGGTTCAGCTTTCGAGGTTTCCGGGCGACTTCAATCAATTCGTGCTGCCGCTGCGGAAGTACGCCGTCCATCTGTTGCGCGACCTGAACGACCCACTCGGGTTCATCTCGTACCGCCCGAGACATCATGCTGCCGTACAGTGAAACCTCAAACAAATTTCGGTCCATCAGTGAATGCAGAACGGGGGTCAGAACCTTCGCAATGGCCGATACGCCACTGGATGGGAATCGTACAAACACGTCTGCCTTTTGTGTAACAATATGAGTGCCGTCCGGATTCGGCGTGTAAACTGCGCGAAACCAGATCAAGGCCGACGCCTGCATGGGCTTTGGCAATAACGGATTGTGGTAACTGCCCTGACAGACAAACACCATCTGGTTCGCATCCTGATACAGAATATCGGCAATGCCTTCTGAACCATCAATGGCCATCGCTTCGTATTCGTGTTCGCCAGTCTGCCACATTTCGAATCGCGAGATTCCCATCACCCGCCAAGTACTGACGGCAACATCCGGATGACTCAACAGGTAGCGAAACATCGTTTGATCAACTGCGTACTGCAGCGAAGGCAGGCACCGAAACTGACTGCGTTCCTTGATGATTTGCTGAGCCCGCTGACGATTTCCCTGCGTCATGGAGTTCAGCGGAATCCCGGTGCGAGCTGCGTTTTCAGCTTCAGACGAAGATTCTCCGTCAGCCAGAATTTTGATGCCCGCTTTTTCCGCGAGTTCCTTTAACTGATCCGCAGAGCATGTTGCAGATGCACTGAAGAAAAGTAACAACGCCATCGCCAGGGTCACAAATCTCGATGGGTCAAGACTGCGATCGACGAACGTCAGAAGTGCCGACATGGCGGTCGATTTCAAGGGACTTGTTATGCACCGCGTCGGCATGCTGTCGCTCGAAATCGAAGCCGTTTGTCGTTCAGTCGGCGCAATGATGCGTGTCCGAATTCGCATGATCCCCCCAAATCAACTCAAGCCTGCACGCCTCACCCAGATCGAACTCCGGCCCCCCTGCGAGCAGAATCTGCTGCGGACGGAGTTCGACTGAATCAGGAAACTGCAGTGTTGCGCGACTCTGTAACCGGCCCCCCGGAAGTCAGTCATCGCACAATTCCCCCTGACCGGAATCATCGGAATCGTCGCAATGTTTCGTTGAGGCGATTTGTTAAGTAATACCGCTCGCAACGATCTTTCCGTCGCTTTGCCCGTCCGATGCACAGTGCATACGGGCTGTTCTACTACCGATCAGTAGATTTCGCCGAAACTCAGCGGCGATTGTTCCGGGCACATGGCCCGTTCATGCACCATCGGGTTACGTCAAGTTTTTCACAATAGATGTGATCCAGTCCACGATGAAAATCATTTTGATCCGTCAGATCATCCAGATGATCCATGACCGTATCAGTGCAACGAAAACAGTGGCAGCCGGACAATGCAGAGACACTCACCAGTGCCAGCAGAAGATAAACCAGGGCGCGCATGAGATTCCTTTCCCGGCAGGCCATTGCAGTAGTGTGACGTCAAAATCCAGCACTCAAAATCGGCTGAATCGAACACCTTGAATGCCACATCGAATTTCTGTCGCGTGCCTCTTCAGTTTGTGCCGCCTGCGGCGACGACTCCGCGACTTCCCGTCGCGTGGCGTCGTTAGAGTCCGATTGTTCCCGCGCTTTTCGCTGTTGAACAGGTTCGTTACGACCAGTTTGTCGGGAGTATTACGATGGTCGCTCTTGCAGAGTTTCGCAAATCTTACGAAATGGTCTCAAGTTGCAATTCAGTGGCGGCACTTAGCTCAACGCTCGCACGGCGGCATCCCATAGCGGTTGAGGCACGGCAAACAACGCAAGCGTTGCTACAGCGCACACGCTACCCGCGATCCAGGCGGCGGGCTGTCTGGACGGACCGCGAACAACCGTGGATTGTTCGAAGTAGATCGAGGAAATCATTCGCAGGTAATAGGTCGCGGCAATGGCGGCGTTAATCGCGAGGATGATTGCCAGAACTCGACCGTCAGAGGTGCCCTCTTTCCATGCGGCGATAAACAGATTCAGCTTTGCCAGGAAGCCGCCGGTCGGTGGCAGACCGCTGAGCCCGATGAGGCATACAGCCATCATCAGCGCGATCGCCGGGTGACTCTTGCTCAGACCTGCGAGATCGGATAACGAACGAAGTGGTCTCGCAAATGACCCTGCAGCGGTGATCAGCGCGAACAATCCGATCGTCATAATGCCGTACATGGACAGATAGAACAGCAACGAAGCAACTCCGCTTGTTCCGCCAGATGCGTTTCCAACAGTCAGCCCAACGAGCATATAACCGGCATGCGCGATGCTGGAATAAGCGAGCAGTCGCATGATACTGGTCTGTCGCAGTGCAAGAAGATTGCCAACAAACATCGTCAGGATGGCAATCACCATCAGCACGACTCGAACGGCGCCGGATGGAACCCAGTCGGTAAATCCGGCTGAACCAAAGCAAACCGGCAGAAGTCTGAGCAAAGCCGTGAAACCGACCACTTTTGGCACGAACGACAACATCGCTGCCGAAGATGTTGTCACACCCTGAAATACGTCCGGTGCATAAAAGTGAAACGGCACAGCAGTGAGTCGGAAACTCAAACCGGCAATGATCAAGACCATGGCCAGTCGAAACATGCCCAGGTTGACCATCGCGGGAGCGTCACTGATTCTGGCCGTGATCGCCGTCAGATTGGTAGTACCCGCTATGCCGAACACCCAGCTCAAACCGTACAGCACAAACGCGGACGAAAAGATGCTCAGCAGAAAATACTTAATTGTTGCTTCGTTGGACATCCAGTCGCGACGTGCGAGAAACAGCAGGATATACGTCGGGATGCTGACCAGTTCCAGTCCAAGGAAAACGCCAACCAGGTCATTCGCCAGCGCGACGAAATTCGCTCCAGCAAGGATCGCCAACAGGCAGGCATGAGCTTCAGCAGCATGTCCGTCATCGATCTGATCCCAAAGAACCAGTGTCAGCAACATTCCGAAAACCAATGAGATGCCCCGCACGAACCACACGAATTCATCCGGCCGAAACGGACCAGCTCCAGGTTCCAGGATCGGCGCTTTGATCCATGCGAACATGGCAGCGGCCAATGCGAGCAACGAGAGGATTGCCCAGCGATGTCGCAGACCTTCGGGAGCCTTGCCGGTTTCGCTGACAAGAAACGGTCCTGCAAGAAACATAATGCAGACAGTCGCCAGCAAGATGATCTCGGGAATAATCAGGCCCGCGGCCTGATTGATAGCTTGATATGGAGGCACTGGGAATATCTCAAAGCAAATAAGGTCAAAGATAGTATGTCTGTTTAACCCCGTTTAACCCGTGGCCGAAAGTCCAGGCAATTTACACCTGGCCTTTCGGCCACGGGTTAAACGAGGATGCTATTGTGGCGCTGAGTGCGTCCCCGACTGCACCAACGCAACACTCTCACTTTGTACATCAAACAATGCCGATACGGCTTTGATGTCCGGTTCAATGATCTCAATCAGCCCCGCTGGTCGAACACCGATCCACAGACACAAAACCATTAACGGTGCCAACGCAAGAAACTCGCGAGGATTCATGTCAGAGATTTCATCGTCACCATGACCTTGCTGGTGGGGTTCTTTCAGAGCACCGAAGAATATGGACTGCACCGCAGTCAGCAAGTACCACGCCCCCAGGATAACTCCGGTCGTTCCAAATGCTGCGTAAATCGGGTTGGCTTTGAACATGCCTGCCAGTGACAGGAATTCCCCAATGAAGCCATTCAACCCCGGCAATCCAATACTGGCCATCGAAATGAAAACCATGCTGCAGGCAATCATGGGCAGTCTTGATGCGAGACCGCTCATATCGTCCATCATACGAGTGTGATAACGTTCGTAAATCATTCCGACAATGATAAACAACGCTCCTGTGGACAACCCGTGATTGATCATCTGCAGAACGCTGCCCGTCAGGCCTTCCGTATTCAGAGCGAACATGCCCAACATGCAGAACCCAAGATGGGCTACAGAACTGTAGGCCACCAGTTTCTTGAAATCGCGCTGAACCAATGCGCACAGCGAACCGTACAGGATTCCTATGACCGACAGCAGTCCGATGATCGGCAATCCAAGTTCCAGACATGCGGTCGGAAACAGAGGCAGACAAATTCGCAAAAAGCCGTAACTGCCGAGTTTCAGCAGCACACCCGCCAGCAGCACACTACCAGCGGTTGGGGCTTCCACGTGAGCCAACGGCAACCAGGTGTGAAACGGGAACACCGGCACCTTAATCAGGAAACCCGCCGAAACGGCAAGGAATAACGTCGTCTGCATTGCGGCAGGCAAAGGATTTGCCGCCAGCCAAGCGGACAACGCCGGGAGTGATGTTGGATTTGCCAGCCCATGCTTCGATGCGTACAGCACGACGTAAATCAAGCCGGACAATGTCACCAGACTTCCCGCTAATGTGTACAGGAAAAACTTGATCGCCGCCCAGCGTCGTTCCGCTCCACCCCAGATCGCGATCATGAAGAACAAAGGAATGAGCGTCATTTCGAAGAACACATAGAACAGCACAAGATCAAAGGAACAGAAGACGCCGATAAGCCCCGTTTCCAGAATCAACAAAGCCGCATAAAATTCCGACGCTCGATCCTTGATGGCTTCCCACGAAATCAGGACGCTGCAGAAACTCAGTAACGTGGTCAGGGCGATCATTGTGACGCTGATGCCGTCCAGCCCGAAATACATTTCCAGTTGCATGCGTTCACCGGTTTTCAGCCACGGTTGTCGATATTCGACGCGCGGCTGAATGGCGGACGTTGGATCAACAGAGGACGCGATCGGCAACACACCATTCTCAAGTGGATGCACGAACTGCGTCCGGTATTGGACAAGAAGCAGTACAGAAAACAACAGCGCCGCAACACTGCCACAGCAAGCGATCCAGCGGGCGTTGGATTGATTGAGCGACGTACGAAACAGCATCAACAGTAACGCCGTTGCTGCCGGAATCGCAAGCGAGATAAAGAGTAGAGCGATCATAGATACTCAGCAATTTGTAGGACGGCCCTCTCAGGCCATCCGTTTGAATTGATCACCTCGACCTCGCGTCGGGGGCGTCAAAATCAACCGAACCTTCACCACCTGGACATCATCAACATCACAACCAATTTGTACCGGAGGCCTGACGCCACTCCGCTCGCCGAGGTTCATTCAAAACATTGTCAGTACCAGAACCACTGCCGTCACAACACCCACCCACATCATGCTGGCATATGACGAAACAATACCACTGTGAAACTGGCGAGGTATAAGACTTAATGTCTTTGGCACCTTGCCAGCCGTATCAACAATGCCATCGATGACATACTTATCAAAGAACGTTGCCAGATGAGCGACGGCAATCAGCGGCAGCACGATCAGACCCTTGAAGATTTCATCAAGGTAGAATTTGTCCTGCGAAATGACATACAGCGGCTTCATGGCTTTTGCGATCGATCCTGGTATTGCAGGTAATGCCACGTAGAACATCCATGCAAACCCAATCCCGGCGGCAGCAATGATGCTGCTGGAAATCATCACGCCCCAGTGCAAGCCGTGCGATTCGACATGAGTCAGTCCCATTGTTTGATGCAAATATCCGGCGAACAGATGAGTCGGTCCGACGACAAGTCCAATGCCAGCCGCACAGACGGCCAGAATTCTTAAGGGCCACGCCATAATTGGCGTCACTTCATGCGGATGGTGGCCAGCTTCTTCAGGAAATTTTTCCGGCCCCCAGAACGTCATGAAATACGCTCGGAATGTGTAGAAAGCCGTCAGAAATGCTGCGCCCATCGCGACGGCTCGAATGACACCGAAGAATACTCTGTATGCTTCTTTCCCATGCGACGCCTGCGCTAAAACGGCGAGGATATCGTCCTTGCTCCAGAAACCCGCCAGAAGCGGAAAGCCTGCCAATGCCGCCGCCCCAACGAGAAACGTCCAGTGCGTAATCGGAAGAGCATGCTTCAATCCGCTGAAACGACGCATGTCGATGACATCGCCCATCGCATGCATCACACTGCCTGCAGCCAGGAACAACAAAGCTTTGAAGAAAGCATGAGTGAACAGATGAAACATTCCCGCAGTTACGGCAGGCGTCACCAATTCGGCACCTGCGGCTCCGCATCCGAGTGCCATAAACATGAACCCCAATTGGCTGACAGTGGAATACGCGAGGACTCGTTTGAGGTCCGTTTGAGTCAACGCAGTCAAGGCAGCAATCGCCGCAGTGATCGCACCGATTCCGGAAACCGCGAGCTGAGCATTCGGTGCCATCACGAATAGTGGTGTACAACGAGCGACCAGATAAATTCCCGCCGTAACCATCGTGGCCGCATGAATCAACGCACTGACAGGCGTTGGCCCTTCCATCGCATCCGGAAGCCAGACCTGCAATGGAAATTGAGCCGACTTACCCATCGCTCCAAGGAACAGGCAAAAACAAATCAACTGAATCACACCTGGTTTCGCGGATTCAACAGCGGCGATGCGCGCCGAGTCACCGAGGACACTCACGAAATCCAGCGATCCGAAATTCGTCCAGATCAGGAAGATCCCCATGATCAGACCAAAGTCGCCGATTCGATTGACGACAAAAGCCTTCTTCGCCGCTGCTGCCGCAGATGGCTTCTGAAACCAGAATCCGATCAGCAGGTAACTGCAAAGTCCCACAGCTTCCCAGAACACAAACAACTGAATAAAGCTGCCGGACAGAACCAGCATGCACATCGAAAATACGAACAGAGAAACAGCCGCAAAGAAGCGAGGGTAGCCAGGATCGTGGCTCATGTAACCGGAACCGAACATCGCAACCAGCAGACTTACGCCGGTGACCATGCTCAACATGATGGCAGTGATTGCGTCAGCTCGCAGTTCGATGTTGACGTGCAGTGAACCGACTGAAAACCATTCGTACCCCGTGGCAATGACTTGCGGAACGGCGGCTGAATGCGCGTCTGCTGCCTGGCTCTCCGCCGCCACGGCCCCGTCAACGGGTGCTGCAACATGTCCAACCGATGGCAAAATCTTCAGCAACAGAATCAGCGAGCACACAAACGAAACCGCAATAGCCGACCAGCACGGCAGATGGCTTTTGTAGCGCAGCAGCTTTGGTCCCAGCAACGCAGTAACGATCGCGGAGATCAGCGGAGCCGCCGGTATCAGCCAGAGGATGAGATGTTGGATATCTTCAGACATAAGTTGGAACTCAAACAACGGTGTCGGTTTTGAAACGCAGGACAGGCTTCCAGCTTGTCTTTTCGTGCGTGACAGGCTGGAAGCCTGTCCTGCTAATCCTAAGTCCTCGCAGACGTCGCCGTTGTACGCGGCTGATCCTTCGGTGCAATGCCAGCAGGTGTCAGCTTCGGAATATCTTCATAAGACGATGTTGGTTCGTCGCTTCTTGCAGATGTTTCAAACTTCGGTCCCGGCATGTCCGTTTCACGCAACTCCGACCACAACCGGATATCCAGCGAATGTGACTTGCGGTAGAGAGACAGCACCAGTGCCAACGCCAATCCCGCTTCACACGCCGCGACGGTCAACGTGAAAATCGTGAACGCCTGACCTTCGTTTGTCTGGTGCATGCGACCAAACGTGACCAGCGTCAGTGAGACGCCGTGCAGCATCAGTTCCGCCGAAAGCACCATTAGGATCAGGTTGCGACGCGTCATGAAACCGATTGCACCAAGCACAAACAGCCCCGCACCAACCAGCAAGAATCTTTGTTCTTCGGGTGTCATAATGTCCCCTGCTCTCTTCGCGGTGCGATGGCAATCGCACCGATACTGGCGACCAGCAGCAGCGTGCCCGCCAGTTCCACCGCAAACAAGTAATCACCAAACAAGGATTTCCCCAATCCCTTCAGATTGCCAACCGGATGGTCGGCATCGGCTTTGCTGAGAACGTTGCCCGGCAGCACGGCCTTTTGAACAAGATCAGTCTGATTCGTCTGATCCGACCGATCAGACTGATCTGTTGCTGCGACCACAGGTCGCTGAATTTCAATCTTTTCTGTCTGCAATGTCATCGCCAGCGCACCGAGCAGCACGAAAGCCGACACGATCGCAATCACAGATTGCCCGGAACGCTGATCATAGCCTGCCGCTCCGCTTTGTTGAGCCAGCATGATCACAAACAGAAACGTCACGATGACCGCCCCGGCGTACACAATGATGGTCGCGGCGGCCAGAAACGGTGCGCTTTGAAGCAGAAATAATCCGCAGGTACTCAGCGTCGCCAATGCAAACCACAGAGCCGCATAAACCGGATTGTGTGCGGTGATCATCAGCACTCCGCACAGCAACGCGCCGATCCCAAAGACCCAGAACATGACTTCATCGGCCAGTTCAGAATTTCCCTTTCCGATCGACAGGCAGAACGCCACAAGTCCTGCCGCAGTCAGCAACAGACCGGGCAACTTCGGTCTCGCTCTGCCTGCAGCTTTGCCAGGCATCATCCACAGAATTCCGATGGCCCACAGCACGAGGCCGACGACGGTCATCGGATGTTGTTGCATCCACGTCATCATGAGTGTGTCTCCAGATTGCCGTGAATTAAGCCAGCCGTCGGATTCTTCGCGGAACGATCAGAATCCGGCACGACAGTCGCTGGCCCCAGTGTTGGCAGCGAATTGAAGTCTGCCGCCGGGCCAAGAATGCCGCGTTTCGTCCGCACGGGATCGCGCGGATTGTCTTTCGTTTGATCGTATACGCTCAGCAGTTTCTCCCGATCAAACATCAGTGACTCTCGAGTTTCGCCCGTCAGGTCATAGATGTGGGTCAGCTCAATAGCGTCCACTGGGCAGGCTTCTTCACACATACCGCAGTAGATGCAACGCAGTTCATCCAGCACAAATGTCTTCGGAAACTTGTCACGATCCGGCCAATCCGCCGGAGCCGCCTGAGCCTCAATCGAGATGCAATTGGCCGGGCAGGCGGTTGCGCACATCATGCAGGCCACGCATTTGACTCGATCTTTTTCGTCACGATTCAAACGATGAACGCCACGATAGTGGAGCGGAAGATCAGGCTTCACTTCGGGATATTGCTGCGTCACGGTCTTGCGATCGGTCACATGTTTGAGAGTCGTTTTCAGACCCTTCAAAATGGCCGGCACGAACGTGGATTCCCAGAAGCCCATTTCAGGCTCCTCAACCCAGGTTACCGTTTTTTTTGGTTTTGCTTTTGTTTCAGGCATAAAAATAGTTTTCAGTGTTCAGTGCCATCTGTTTAACCCGTGGCCGCCGGCCAGGATTCCACGGCCTCCTGCGGCCACGGGTTAAACGTGACTTTGATTTTCAATTCTCAGTGATGCCCTGCCCCGTGCCCTGCATGAGCCACAGCAGGAGCAGCTTTCTTTCTCTTCACGTAACCCGGTCGCTCCGCCAATTCCGCTTCTCTCAGCTTCGCACTGATCGTACCCCATGCGGCGAACAGCGCCATTGATCCGACCAGCAGCCACCAGTGGCTGAATCCGAAATGCTTGCAGAACATCACCATCACCAGATTTGCCAGTGATAGTGGAATCATCACCTTCCACGCCAGTTCCATGAGCTGGTCAAAGCGGAAGCGAGGAATCGTCCAGCGAAGCATGATCATCAGGCAGATGAAGCAAAAGGCCTTACCCGTCAGAATCAGCAGCTTCACCAGCCACAAACCCGGATAGGCACTCGCTGCTTCTGCGATAAACGGGAAGCTCCAGCCACCCAGAAACAAGATTGACGTCAGAAAGCTGATTGTGATCATGTGGGTATATTCGCCAAGGAAGAACAAAGCCCATTTCAATGCGCTGTATTCCGTGTGCCAGCCTCCGATCAGCTCCTGCTCACATTCCGCAAGGTCAAACGGCAGGCGATTCGCTTCTGCAAGGGATGCAGTGAAGAACATCAACGCCGCCAGTGGTTGAAACCAGATATTCCAACTCATCAGGCCGCCGTCTGTCTGAATCTGCATAATTTTTTCGAGATTCAAAGTGCCAGACAGCAACGCGATCCCAAGCACGGACATTCCCAACGGGATTTCATAGCTCACCACCTGAGCGCTTGCCCGCATCGCTCCCAAGGCACTGTATTTGTTATTCGATGCCCAGCCACCAAGCACAACGCCGTAGACTCCCAGACTTCCGATGGCGAAGATGAAGATCAGGCCAATGTCGATATTCGGAGCAATGATAAATCGAATAAACGATGGAACGGTCGGATCATTTACGGGGCCAAACGGCACGACGGCAAACGCCAGCATTGCGGTCATCACGGAAATCGCCGGTGCAATCAGGAATAAGACCTTGTCCACATGCGGCGGTATGACGTCTTCTTTAAGCAACAGCTTAATGCCGTCTGCTAAAGGCTGAAACAAACCCATCGGCCCAACACGGTTTGGTCCAATGCGATCCTGCATCCATGCCGACAATTTGCGTTCGAGCAGAATAAGATAGTTGCAGACCGCCGGGATCGCCCCGACGACGACGCTGATGGTTAAAAGTGTAATTAGGATCTCTGGCATTTTGCTTTATCCAACACGTTCATAATCACAATTCGGTGAGCGGAGTGGCGTCAGCCCTCCGGTACGTCATCGCCGTCTGTCATCGCTGTATATCGTTTCTGTACCGGCAAGCTGACGCATGCCGCTCACCTATACAGTTGCCGCTACCGCTTCTTCCAACAACACACCCTGCCCCTTAAGTTCCGGACTCGCAATCGCAGCCAGCGCTGGAATCGCAGAGGCAATTTCCTTTCGCAATGCTTCCGTCTGAATCAATCCCGGACGTTCCGCAAGATCCCACAGTAATCGACCGTCCGGACGAGTCCCATCGGGGCCACGCACTGACCGGTGAATCAACTGAGCCAGGCCTTTGTAGTTCACGAAGACACCCTCACGTTCGACAAATGTTCCCGACGGCAGCACGTGAGTCGCATGTTTCAATACTGGCGACGGCAGAATGTCCTGCACAATCACTGTTTCCACTTTACTGAACGCTTCTGCCTGAATGTCACTGACCCAGCCTTCCGGATCGCCACCGACCAGATACACGGCGTTGAATTGACTTGCCGACGATAGACGCAGCAGTTCTTCGAACGGCATCACTTCGCCAGCGAAATGATTTAGTACCGCCTCCACGCCAATTCGGTTCGGGCACTTCTCGGCGCGAATCGTAAATTTCACCGGCTTAACAACGTTACCCTGAACGTCCTTTGGGAACTGATCGTCCTGGCCTTCAATTCGCACCGGCCCCATCGCCAGCGTCACATCAGCAGACAGCCCCTTCAGGAAGCTGCATAGCAAAAATGTCTCTTCCACGGTCATCCACGGAGAAAGCACGGCGGCAACTTTGCCCTTGCCGCTTTGTGCAGCCTTGACCAATGCTGCTCGTGCGAAACTCAACACAGTATCGAAATCTGCGGAAATTATCTGGCCACTGGTTCTTGCTTCTGGCGACATAAGACGCTGATCAGAATGCGTGTATTTCCAGCCGAAACGCCCTGCGTCGCACATGAAATGCCCCTGAGCTTTTTCATTGGTACGCGGATGCAGGCGATAAATCTTTTCTTCGTTCTGATCGACAGTCACGCTGCAACCCGTACTGCAACCGGGGCAGACCGAATCCTTGCTTTTCAGCCACCAGACTCGCTGTTGATACAAAAAGTCCTTGCTGCACAACGCACCCACCGGACACAGATCGACCACGTTTCCTGCCAGCGGATTGTTCACAGGATAGCCGGGGAAGATATCGATTTCTTCATGCGAGCCGCGGCTCACTACCTGCAGTTCCGCCGAACCACTGACTTCGCGAGTAAACCGCACGCATCGAGTACACATGATGCATCGATCGGTGAACAGCGTGATCTGGTCGCCGATGTATTCCTTATCCGGCTTGATGTTTTTGGGCTCATTCAGACGACTGTAACCACGACCATAATTGAAACTATAGTCCTGAAGATAACATTCACCGGCCTGATCACAGGTCGGACAATCGAGCGGATGATTCAGCAGCAGATATTCCAGCGTCGCTTTCCGCGCGTCCTTGACCTTCTGACTATCCGAAATAATGACAGTGCCGTCTTTCGCAGGCGTCTGACAACCTGGCACCAGCTTTGGCTGCATCGCCACAGTGCCATCCGGCTTCTTGTCGCCCACTTCGACCAGACACATCCGACAACTGGCAACGACCGACAGCGCCGGATGCCAGCAATACGCCGGGATCTCCACGCCAACCTTCGCCGCCGCCTGAATACAATTCAGCCGCTCACTTGCGCCGATCTCAACTTCTTTACCGTTTACTAAAACTGTTGCCATGCCACTACCTGACGAGAGATTTCAAATTTGAAATTTCAGATCTCAAATTGTTGATTTCAAATTCTCAATGCGCTTCCATCAACTTCTGAGCCGACGTCACAGTCGTTCTTTTGCTGTTGATGTATTCTTCAAAATCACCGCGAAACTTGCTGATCGCATTTTTCACAGGCCATGCAGCTCCGTCAGAAAGCCCACAGATCGTAGTGCCGGGAATAATGCCCATCGATCCGGCAACCTCCATCAGCAGATCCAGATCTTCCAAACGTCCTTGTCCGTCCCGAATACGAGTCAGAATCTTGGTCATCCACGCCGTACCTTCGCGACACGGCGTACACTGACCGCAGGATTCGTGCGACATAAACCGACAGCAGTTGAACAGCACATCGACCATGCTGGTCTGATCGTCGATCACAACAACCGCTGCCGTCCCCAGTCCAAGACAACCAACCTTGCCTGGCCCCGCGAAGTCCAGCTTTGTGTCGAACTCCTTTTCCGATAGAAATCCCATGCTGATTCCGCCCGGAACAACAGCCTTGGCCTTGCGTCCCTTCCAGACGCCACCAGCATGCTCTTCAATTAATTCACGCGCCGTCACACCCAACGGCAGTTCGACACAACATGGCTTGTTGACATGTCCGCTGACGCAGTACAGCTTCGGTCCGTAACTGCCAGGATCGCGAGGATTGTCAGGATCCGGGGGCACACCAATCGACTGAAACCATTCTTTGCCGCGATACAAAATATGAGTCACGCAGCAAAGCGTTTCCACATTGTTCACAATCGTCGGCTTGCGGAACAATCCTTCGATGGCGGGAAACGGCGGCTTGATTCTCGGCCACGCACGCTTGCCTTCCAGACTTTCAATCAGGCCGGTTTCTTCGCCGCAGATGTACGCACCGGCTCCTCGATGTAACACAATGTCCAGACTAAAGTCTGTGCCAAGAATATTCTTCCCGAGCAGCCCCGCCGCATAACATTCTTTGATTGCAGCATCCAGAACGCGATAGCTTCGACCATATTCATATCGCAGATACAGGTAAGCATTGCAGGACCGAATCGCACGACAGGCAATCATGATGCCTTCGATCAATTGATGGGGATCTTTCTCCATCAGAATTCGATTATTGAAAGTCCCTGGTTCACTCTCATCCGCGTTGATACACAGATAAATCGGCCCCGGATGATCCTTCGGCAGAAACGTCCACTTCAATCCGCACGGAAACCCGGCACCACCTCGACCACGCAGACCGGAATCCTTCACGATGCTGGTGACATCGCCAGGAGCCATGCTCAGAATTTCTTTAAGCCGCGCGTAACCACCATCCGCCTTGTACGTCGCCAGCGACGTGCTATCCGGCTTATTGATTCGAGCGAACAGAACAGGTTCGAATTTAGCCACAACTGCCCTCTCAACGAAGGACAACCCGTCAAGATTGCCCACAAACACTGACAGACAAGTAAGTCCGCCCCCCGGAAACGAACCTACAACTTCTCAATCAACGCTGATACCGAATCCGCATTCATATCCATGTGACACTCATCATCCACCAGAATACACGGAGCCCCTTCGCAGGCACCGAGACATTCTGCAAACTCCAGAGTCACCTTGCCATCCGCTGATGTTTGACCTGGATGAATGTGAAACTTGTTGCAGACTTGTTCCAGAACTTCTTCACCTCCACGCAACATGCACGAAATGCTGCGACACACCCAAATACGATGCTTGCCGAGAGTATGCTTTTCATCCTTGAAGAAGTTGTAAAACGACATCGTGTCGTGAACTTCCGCAGGATGCAATTCCAGCAACTCGGCAATTTCAACAATCGCCCCCGTTGAGACCTCGCGCATCGCGTCGTGAACAAGATGCAACGCTGGCAAAGTCACCGCACGCTTGTTGGGATACTTCGGAAACTGCTCTCGAATCTGCTCTCGCAGTTGTTCACTCAGAACGCTCATTGGTGAATTACCTTTTCAACCTCAACTCATCCTCGTTTAACCCGACACCATCGGCGACGATCACTTCAGTATACCGCTGACCGCCTCGCCGTTAGCTCGGGTTAAACGACTACGACTATACCTACCGATCCAACTCCGCCGCAATAATGTTGAGACTACCCAGAACTGCCACTACGTCGCTCAACTGATGATCCTTAATCATGTGAGGAAACATCGCAAAGTGAATAAACGACGGCGGACGAGTCCTCGCGCGATACGCTCGTGTCTCTGCATTCCCGACGATGAAGAAACCCAACTCGCCGTTTGGCGATTCTGTCGCCGCGTATATCTGCTCACGAGGCACTTCATAGCCCTTATTGGGCATGATCACCTCGAAGTGCTGAATGAGACCTTCGATACTGCGATACACAGAGGGCTTAGCAGGCAGAACCATGTCGCTGTCCACGGCGATATTGACTGGCCCGCCGGGAATATTTTCAAGGGCCTGCTCAATGATCTTCAGGCTCTCCAGCAACTCGCCCATTCGCACCAGATAGCGAGCATAACAGTCGCCGCTCTTTGAACAGACGACATCAAAATCCAGATCTTCGTAAGCCAGATAAGGTTCATCACGACGCAGGTCACGTTCGACCCCGCTGGCCCGCGCAATCGGTCCGCTGGCACTGAAATTGATAGCATCTTCTTTACTCAGATAACCAATACCCTTGGTTCGGTCGACGAAGATGCGGTTCTTCGTCAGCAAGCGATCCACTTCGCCATAGACTTTTGGAAACTCTTTGATGAACTTCCGAACGCTCTTGATCCACTCCATATCCACATCAAACAGCACTCCGCCAACGCGAGTGTAACTGGTATGAAATCGCTGCCCCGACGCCATCTCCACAATATCGTAAATGTATTCGCGCTGCTGAAAGAAATACAGAAACGCCGTAAAACCACCCAGATCCAGTGCCGTTGTCCCGACATTCAGCAGGTGGTCATGCATTCGCATCAATTCTGCAAGAATCGTCCGCAGATATTTGCAGCGTGGCGTCAGTTCAATGTTCAGCAGTTTTTCGACGCAATGATGCCATGAAATCTCGTTCGCCAGCGGAGACAGGTAATTCATGCGATCGACGATGGTGACATACTGGTTGAAGTCCAGATGTTCGCCCAGCTTTTCGAAACCACTGTGCAGGTAACCAATGTATGGCAAAGCGTTGAGAACACGCTCTCCATCCAGCGTCAGTACCAACCGCAGCGTTGTGTGCGTTGCAGGGTGCTGAGGCCCGAAATTCAGCGTCCAGACGTATTCCTGCTCGGCCGATTCAGCTTCCAGATTATCAACAGCAGTTAAGGGCATCGAAAATGGCCGATGGAAAGGGGAGAAACTTGCGACGGCGACGATTTTGGCCTCGAACCGTTCTCAGCTCGTATAATGAACACCATGCCTCAAAACATACAGGGCAGCACGGACGGAAACAATTTTTCCCATTCACCGCATTCTGGCAGAGGCTCCAAAAATGACCAGAGAGTCTTTTCTGTCGTCGCTTCGTTGAGAATTGTTCCACTGAAATCGATAATCAGACGCTGCCAAGATGCCGTAACCCCCCAGGATTTACCTGATGCGGCAAGTTATTGTTCAATGGATGATGAATGAGAACACCAAGGTCGGCTGGGTATTCGCCAAATCGCATTGTTGTCACGACAATTTTAGTCAGGACAATCGGAATTGCGATTCATCGTCCTGTCCTTAATCGCCCTGACAAATCTGATCCACAACAGAACAATAATAGACAGCTCGATACTTTGCCGCATGCCACCAAAGCCCGTTCAGCCTCACCCTTCAGTCTCGGCCACTGCCGTGTTCTTCAGCCGCTCAAGCACTTCGGGATTCGTACACTGATCTTTGGGAATCGTGCAGAGTTCACAGATCGATTTTCCGTCTTGCCCCGGCATTGACGAGAGACCGCCGCAACTCCCTTTCAGCGCTCGATTCTTTGCCAGCACGCCGACAGCCATTCCAGTGACCGCCAGCAGAAATATGGCAAGTGCAGCGACGAATGGAATCCACTGTCCGCCGACCGCGTCTTCAGATGCGGATTTTTCAGAGACAGATCCTGCAGTCACTGCAGTGCCATCGGCTGGTGAAGACGCCAGAAATTCACCCGTCGCGTGCTCAACGATTGTCTTTTCGTCCACCACGTCCAGAAATAGAACCGAAAGACCATGCTCCTTTGCAAACTGAAATCCCTTCTCAGTTCCCATGATCATCAGTCCTGTCGCCAGGCCATCGGCCGTCATGCAGAATTCGCTCAGCACGGAGATGGACGCTGGAGGATTCTCGACGGGTTTCCCGGTTGTCGGATCAATCGCGTGAGAATATCGAACACCGCCAATCTCAAAATAGTTCCTATAGTCCCCTGAGGTTGCGACTGACTGCTCGGTGCATTCGACAACTCGTTGAATCTCACCAAATGGCGATTCCACACCGAGACGCCATTTGTCTCCAGTCGATTTGGCAACCCCCGTTCGATCTTCTCCACCAATATCCACGACATGCGACGGATATCCAAGCGACGTCAACAGTTCGGACACACGATCGACACCATGACCTTTGGCGATTGCCGAAAGATTCAGCGTAATGCCTGGCTTTGTGCGTCTGATGGCTGACGGTTCCTGCTGGGCCTGCATGAACTCCATCCCGACTCGCGCACGAGCGGCATCAATCGCTTCCTGCGATGGAAATTCTTTCGGTCGCTTCGCACCAAATCCCCACAGGTCAATCAGCGGTGCGACCGTTGGATCAAAAGCGCCGTTCGTGAGCTTGTGAATGCGAATTGATTCTGCAACGACGATCGCGAACTCGGGGCTGACCGGGAACCAGTCGAGACTCCCAGACTGGTTGAATTTTGAGATTTCTGATTCCGGATCCCACGTCGACATCTGACGATTCACGTCTGCGAGACATTCGTCAATGCCTGTCTGAATCTCATCACGAGCAGCCTCAACGGCACCATCGATCGCAATCGAATAGTATGTCCCCATCGTCTGTCCGTCGAATTTCAGCGATTCGGCACCGAGCACTGGCCACGCGATGAACAACGTTACGAAGATTGACGATAAAACTGATCGACAAACATTCATCAATATTCAATCAGTAGCGACGATCACGGCGGAGCGTGATCAGTACATTGTACTCCTCACGCTCCGCCGTGAGTCACCGTGTTCAGCCCGCTAACTTACCCGCCGAAGTCGTCATACGCGACGTTTTCGGGTTCAACTCCCAGGTCCGACAACATCTTTCGCACGGCCGACAGCATCATCGGCGGTCCGCAAACGTAGTACTCGCAGTCTTCCGGTGCGGGATGCTTCAACAAATACTCATTCAGCAATACCTGATGAATAAAGCCCTTCATTCCGGTCCAATTGTCCTCCGGCTGCGGCTCAGACAACGCGATGTTCAGCTTGAAGTTCGGGAACTTTTTCTCCAGCTCTTCGAACTCATCGATGTAAAACAGCTCCCGACAACTGCGACCGCCGTACCAGTACGATACCTTGCAGTCGGTATGCATATTCTTGAAGAGTTCAAAGATGTGTGATCGCAAAGGAGCCATGCCCGCTCCGCCGCCGATGTAGATTTTTTCCGCTGGAGTCTCTTTGATAAAGAACTCACCATACGGACCGGAAATCGTGACCTCATCGCCCGGCTTCAGGTTGAACATAAACGACGACATCTTTCCCGGAGGCGTACCTTTCGGGCTTCGCGGAGGAGGACTGGCCACACGAACGTTGAGCATAATGATGCCCTGCTCGCCCGGATAATTGGCCATCGAATACGCGCGAATTACAGGCTCGGTGACGACCGATTCAATCGACCACAGATCAAACTTGTTCCAATCCCCCTGAAAGTGTTCTTCAACGTCGAATGTTGAGTATTTCAATTGATGCGGAGGACATTCGATCTGAATATAACCGCCCGCCTTGAAACCAACTTCCTCACCTTCCGGCAGTTCGAGAACCAGTTCCTTGATGAATGTCGCAACGTTGCGATTTGAACGAACCTTGCAGCGCCACTTCTTAGTTTCGAGCGCTTCTTCAGGCACTTCAATCTGCATGTCCTGCTTCACGGCAACCTGACACGACAGTCGACAACCTTCACGTTCCTGAGCTTTATTGATATGACCCTTTTCTGTGGCAAGAATTTCCCCGCCGCCGGACATGACTTTGACTTTGCACTGCGCGCAGGTACCACCACCACCACAGGCAGACGACACGAAGATGCCTTCCGCTGCGAGCGCATTCAGCAGTTTGCCACCTGCTGGAACGGTGATCTTCTTCTGATGATTGATCAGAATTGATACATCGCCACCGGTGACCAGTTGCTTGCGAGCGACAACAATTAAACAAACCAGCGCAACGATGATTCCTGTGAACATCGCTACACCAAAAAAGACTTCCAGCATCTTCGTGAAACCAGTTGAAGAAGTGTCAGGCGGGAGGAAAAAACCGAGCCGAACGGATGCGCCATTCCGCTCAGAGTTTTATCCCGGAAAACGATTGAAACGCCAACGCCATCAGGCCCACGGAAATGAACGTAATCCCCAGTCCACGCAGGCCGGGCGGGATATCACTGTACTTCAGCTTTTCCCGAATCCCAGCCAGCACAACAATCGCCATCGCCCAGCCGAAACCGGAACCGACACCGAAGACAACGCTTTCCGGGAAATTCAGATTTCGCTCGACCATCAACAAGGTGCCACCCAAAATCGCGCAGTTCACAGTGATGAGTGGCAGAAAGATTCCCAACGCGGAATACAGCGCCGGAAAATACTTATCGAGCGCCATTTCGAGGATCTGCACCATCGCCGCGATTACGCCGATGTAGCAGATCAAACCCACAAACATCAGATCCTGTTCCGTCAGACTTTCACTGCCCGTCCATGACAATGCACCGGGCTGCAACAAGTATTGAAAGATCAGGTTGTTCACTGGCACTGTGATCGCTTGAATCAACGTCACTGCAATCCCAAGTCCGAATGCGGTCTTGACGTTTTTAGACACGGCCAGAAAAGTACACATCCCCAGAAAGAACGCCAGAGCCAGATTCTCCGGGAAGATCGCTTTGACAAACAAACTCAGATAGTGGCTCATCATGAAACTACTCCTTCTCGATCTGGTTCGGTCGGATCGTACGATTCAGCCATACCAACAAACCAATCAGAAAAAATGCGCTCGGCGAAATCAGCATCAGACCATTGGGCACATACCAGCCGCCGTCCGTAACGGTCTTCAGGACGGTCA
>Ga0105047_10002084_pt1 | contig 35802 bp, 27 predicted proteins | sample MAT04_FD_78384 | JGI IMG/M metagenome (GOLD analysis project Ga0105047, IMG submission 78384) | Freshwater microbial communities from Lake Fryxell liftoff mats and glacier meltwater in Antarctica - MAT-04 (megahit assembly) | ecosystem: Environmental > Aquatic > Freshwater > Ice > Liftoff... | reverse complement strand
CCCCCTTCTTTTGGTTCCCTCCCCCCCCGCGCGGGCCCGGCTCGAGGTCAACCCCCCCCCCCGGCCCCGCCCCCCGCCGTTTGCTGGGTTGCTCCCCCCCCCCCCCCCCCCCCCGCCAGGTCGGCAGGCAGATAGGCACGCCAGAGATGATAGCAGATAGTCGGATCGGGCAGCCGCTTTTCGGTGAGCGGCGCGGTCGCGGCATCCTGCGCGAGGTAGCGCTGGGCGTAGCTGGGATGCCATTCGAGCACGCGCTTCATCTCGTTGAACGTCCGGCCGTCCAAACGCGATTCGACCTTCCAACCCTCATGGCCGTTGTAGACATTGGCGAAATAGGAAACGTAACCGAGCTGCGCCTTCACCGCCTCCGGCGCATGCAGGCCAATCTGCTGCTCCGCCGGCCCGCGCGCGGAGCGATAGTCCGCCCGGATGGCCGTGCCGTCGAAGTGCAGGATCGCATAACCATGGGGCGTGCCATCCCACATCGTCGCCACCGGGATCCCGCTGGCATCAGGCGGACCGCCCCAGAAGCCGCCGCACGCGGCGGCGACGTTGTACTCGTGCAGGGGCAACGCACCTTTCCAGCCATCCGCCGCGCCGTAAAACACATGCCGCTGGTAATGCGTGTGTCCCGACAGCCAGAAGTTATGCGGCCGGTCCTGCAGCAGTGAGAAGAGCCGCGCGCGATCCGCCACGCGGAACGTCTCGGCGTTGGATGGGTTCGGATAGAACCACGGGATGTGCATCATCAACACCACGGGCTCGTCGCGCGGCGTGATGCGCAGGAGATTTTCCAAAAACGTGAACTGGTCCGCGCGCAACCCGCCGAGGTAGCGCGGACCGCCCAAATAACGCACGTCGTTGAGTGCGACAAATAGCACCCGGCCGTAATGAAACGCGTAGGTGGATGGCCCGTAAACCGCCTCGAAGCTCGCCGTCGCCGCGCGATCACTGCCCGCGCCCAGGTCGAGGTCGTGGTTGCCATTGAGGTTATACACGGGACCCCGATCCGGCTCATGACGGTGTTGAGCGGCGAAAATAAATCGGGCCGGTCATACACCACGTCGCCCAGCGTCACACCGAACGCGAAGTCCTTCGACCCCGCCAGCCGGTCCACGATGGTACGCTTGAGGTAATCCACTTCCTTCCCCGAGACGGGCTGCGGGTCCGAAAAAACCAGCGCGCGAAACCGATCCGGTTCCTCGCTCCTGATCAGCGGAAAATCCACTGCCGCCGCCGAAGCCGGCGGGCGCTGCCGGAAGAACTGCGGGAGATTCTGCGCATCAACCGGGGGACGCCAGCCGCGCGGCTTGATCACAAAAATCAGGGCGCCCTCTGCGGCCTCGATCCGGTAGTGCCCGGCAGCATCGCTCACGGCCACCGCAGTCCCATCCGAGACGGCCACGCCGGCCAAGCCGGCTTCGCCCGCGCCGCGGGTACCATTCGCATTGCGGTCGTCAAACACGGTGCCTCTCACCGGCGTCGCAGCAGCACGACCCACTGCCACGAGCGCCAGACTCAATGCAGCCAAGCGGCGGAGCGTAATCATGGGCGGCAGCAAGAACCGCCCAACCCCGCCGCGTCGAGAAGGATGGCTGCGCGTGAGGACTCACTCAGTGTGCCGAATCCGCGACCGGGGGTCTCTGGCCGGTCCTTGCAGGCTTTAATCAGGCCAGAGGCGGGTCAAAGACCCACCCTACCCGGCATTACGACCAGTTGTTACGCCGCCCAAACAGGAAATACAGGATCGAGCCGAGGAATGGTATCAGGATAATGACGATGATCCAAAGGACCTTGTTAGGGCTGCTGCTCTTCGCGCAGTCCACGATCGCCACGATCCACAGCACAAACCAGAGGATCGAAAGGAAGTAACTTAGGCCGGTATTCATACTCCTTACGGTGTCCCACCATCCCGGGTGGTTCCCAAGAAACGAATGGAGGGTGAGGCGCCAACCCCGCTTACCTGAGGCTGGGCGTAGATGTCCCTGCCGACGCATTCGCCGATCGCGACTCCGGCGACCACCGTGGCGGAAAGGCGGGGCAGCGACTCCACCCTACCACCTCAAAGCTTGTCCTGTCCCCGTCTTCTCGTGTCTACTGCGCCGGCATGCGCCTTACCCCCATCAATAGCGCCGAGGCCGTCTTTGCGCCGTTCTTTGACGAACGCCTCGGCGAACTCCCCCACTGGACCGCCGATGCCCTTGGCGCCCTTGGCCTCAAGCTCACGCAGAGCTGGGCCTTTGTCATCGTCAACTGGGAGCGCCCCGCCCCCGACGGCCTCGTGCTCCGCCTGCACCGCCGCTTCGAGACGTTCGACTGCTCCGCTTACGACCGCCTGCTCGTCGCAATCAACCTCCCCGAGGATAGCGTAATCAGCCTCGCCGCCGAGACTGACGCCGGCCCGCGCCAGCGCACCGGTGAACCCTGCGGCGCGACGCGGCACGAGGAATGGCTGGACCTCGCCGGCGCGAAACGCATCACCGCGCTCACCGTCGAGGTGCGCAACCCCCGCCCAGCCGCCAGCTCCGGCTGGCTCCTGTGGTTCGGCCTGCAGCATACCGGCCGCCTGCCCTTCCATCTCGCGCAATGGGCCGGCTACGATGCGCAATGGGACAAGTATCTCCAGCCGCCGGAGTTCGAGCCCACTTTCAAACCGACTTACGGCCTGTTGATCAACGCCGCCGAGCTCGACGCCGTGCGCGCGGACTTCGCCAACTCGGACGCGACGCGGGAGCTTCGCACCGTTGCCCGCATGGCGAAGCGTGTGCAGCCCGAGGGCCTCATCGGCGAAAACATCAATTTCTGGAATTTCAACGGCTTCCGCCGCGAGCGCGAGATGGGCCGGTTGCTCACCATCCACGGCCCGTTCGCCGCGCAGGCGGGCGTGCTCTGGCGCGACAAGGAGCTCTGCCGCCTCGCCGCGCGCTTCGCGATCAGCCTCGTCCACTGCGACCACTGGGAGGATGTGTTCTTCGCCTGGATGCGGGGCGGCAACTGGGACCAACGCGGTTTCCTCCAAGCCATCGCCACGTGGGATTGCACGGTGGTGCTCGATCTCTGCGGCGAGTGGTTCACCCCGCTGGGGCGCGACCTGATCCTGCGGCGCATTGCGTCCGAGACCCACGGCGCGATCTGCCACGCCACGTGGTGGTGGGAATACATGTTCCATACCAACCAGCTCGCGTGGATCACGCCCGCCCGGCTCTACGGCCTGTTGGTGCTCGAGCAGACGATGCCGATGCGGAATGAAAACTATCCGAAACCCGCGCACTCCCGCGTCGCCCCGCACACCGACCTCGCCTGGGCCGACCTGCAGGATAACCTCGACAAGGCGCTTCTCCCTGACGGCGGTTACGTCGAGGGCTCGACGTATTTCACCTGGGTCGCGCGGCAGGCCGTCCTCTCCGCGCTGTTCTACGCCCGCGGTCGCGGCCTCGATGCGCGGAAGCTCGTTCCGCCCTCGCTCTTCCGCACCGACCGGCTCGCGGAGATGCTTTATTCGACCGACGACGGCCAGGACATGCTGCTCACGGGCGACGCGTGCTTCGCATTTGGCGAGGCCCTGGCGTTCCTCGCGTGGCTCATGCCCCAGTCGCACTGGGTGACCCTTTATCGCAAATCGCTGCGGCGTGCCGGCGTCGCGCCGTTGCTGATCGCGTTGCGCCTCGACCGTGAGATCCCCTCCAGCGGCCCCGCGCTGGCGCCCTTTCTCGACATGGCCGATCTCGGCTACATGGCGTCCGTGCGCCAGCTCGGCCCTGAGCTGGTGAAACTGGTCCTGCTCGGCAACAAGGCCGGCGGCGACCACCAGCACGAAGACAAGGGCAGCTTCATCCTCGAGTGCGCGGGCGACAGTTTCGCCTTCGATTTCGGCGTCGTCGACTACGCCAATCCCGTCACCGAGCTGCTCAAGCAGTGCCAGCGCCACAACATGCTCACGCCTTGGAGCGAGAGTGAGCGGCCGCGCCCGCAGAATCCCCTGCGGGCCGACGTGAAACCGCGCGGCACGGGCGATTCCGTTAGATTTCACGCCACCATGGACTGTACGCCGGGCTGGGAGGGCTGGTTCACGAAGTGGCAACGCACTTGGGATTCGCCCACCCCCGAGGTTATGGTCATAACCGACGAGTGGGTGGCCGAGAAAGGTGAGGGCGCGATCTTCCATTGGACCACCCGGCTCCCGATCCAAATCGAAGGTCGGCGCGTCACCATCCAAGGCCGGCGCGCGCGCGCCGAACTGCTCCTCCCGGAAGGCGTCGAGGCCTTGGTCGAGCAACTGCCGCTGATGGATCCGCGTCGCCGCGCGATCGACGAGCAGCGTCGCGAGATCATCCAATTCGCCTGGACGCACGCCGAGACGCAGCCCCGCCTCACCCTGCGACAGCGCGGCAAATCCGGCACCCTGCGGGTCGAGGTGAAGCTGTTCCTGAATCCGCCGGCATGAAATTCGCTCCCCTGAACCTGCCGCTCCCGTGGCTGCGGCGTCCCGCCGGGGATGGCGGACCGGGGAAATCTGCGGCGGGACGCCGCAGCCACGTCTCATGATCTCCCGCCGCCGCCTCGGTTTTTGCCTGGCCGCCAATTTGCTGACGGCCATGGTGGCCAGGGCGACGGAGAAGACACTGCCGCCTTCGCTGGCCGAGGCGTGGCAGACGCTCTCCATCGGCTTTTACTCTGATGCCAGGGAGCAGTTCACGACGACGGCCCCGTCTCGCGAGGCACAGCTCGGCCTCGCCATCGCACAACTCAACCGCCCGCCGATCACCCCCTCGTCGCTCGCGAACGCGCAACAGCAGCTGGCGCGGCTGGCCGCGCGGGACGATATCACCGGGCACGCCGCACGCTATTTCCTCGGGCGCCTGTTGCAAATCCACCCGATGACGCCTGATCCCATGGCGGCAGCTCACGAATACGAGCGTTTGGTCGCCACCGGCGCGGACGACCTCTGGTGTCGCCTCGCCCTCGTCAAACTTACCATCCTGCGCCTCACGATCCTGCCCGCGCCCGGCACGCTTTCCGCCCAACTGGCCGCAGTCGAACCCCTGCTCGAGCTCACCTCCGACCCCGCCACGCAGCACGACCTCCACCTCGTCATCGCCGAAGCGCGGTTGAACCACGAATTCTACGACGCGGCCACGCTGGGACATCTGCAAGCCGCCCTCGCGACGACCCGTGAGTCGGACACAATGCGCGCCGACATGCTGATCCAGGTCGCCCGTGTCGCGACGCTGCTCGGCCAGCGCGCGGTCGCGCAGGACCATTACGAACGTTTCCTGCGCGACTACCCCAAGGAGCGTCGCTTCTACACCGTCACCTCCGCCCTGGCGCACCTTGGTGCCGCCTTTCCGCCATGAACCGCCCCCGCCTCCGACGCGTCCTTGCGCTCGGGCTGCTGAGCGCCGCCTACTTGGGATCGCTGGCTTACATCGTTAGCCTGCGGCAGTCAGCCACGTCCGGCCAGCAACCCGCGGTGGTGCTCCGGTTTGCCCACTGGCAACTCGAGTCAGGCATGCGCGAGGCGTTCGATCTCATTGCCCGCGAATACATGAAGCTGCATCCGGACGTGCGCGTGGAACAGTTCGCCGTGCCGGGCCGGGTCTACCGCCAATGGCTCAGCACGCAGCTCGCGGCCCGGCACCCTCCCCGACCTGGTCAGCTTCAACTCCACCGACCAGGCCGACGTCGCCCAGCTGCCGCGAAATTTCCAGCCCATCACCCGCTGGGTCGACGTGCCCAATCCCTACAACGCCGGCACCCCGCTCGCCGGCGTGCCGTGGCGGCTGACGTTCATCGACGGGGGCCGCAACCGTGCCACCTATATTGACCAGTACCGCAATTACTACGCCGTCGGCCTCAGCGCGCACTCGATGCGGATATTCTACAAGGACCTGCTGCGCGCCATCACCGGCAGCGACGAACCGCCGAAGGATTTTCGCTCGTGGATTGAACTCGGAAAAAAGGTCCGCGCCTACCGCCCCGGACTCGTCCACGTCGCCGGCGCGCACGACAACACCATCTAGCTGATGCCATTGCTGGTGAACCAGGCCATGATGCGCTGGGTGTTGGCGAGCGATCACGGGCTCCGGTTCGCGACCACCGGCTTCGACCTCTTCGGCGACGTGATCGACGGCCGCTGGGATCTCCGGTCGCCGGAGATGCAGACGGCCCTGCGCATCATGCACGCATTCGGCAGCGAGATGTCGCCGGGGTTTCTCCAGCTCGACCGCGACAGCGCGATGCGGGCATTTATGCGCGGCGAGGCCTTCTCGCTCCCCAACGGCACGTGGGACTATCCGACAATGCGGCAGACCGCCGGGTTCGAGATCGGCGCCTTCCGGCTGCCGCTGCCCACGGCGGATGACCCGGACTATGGCGGCTATGCGCTGCGGCCCATTTCCGACGGGGGCGCGTCAACGGCCATGCCGCTCTATCTCGCGCGGCAAAGCCGCCATCCCGAGGTGGCGATCGACTTCCTGCGCTACGTCACGAGCGTGGCAGGCAACCGCCTGTTCTCCCAAGCCAGCCACTGGATGCCCTCGGTCGAGGGCGTGGAGATCGAGCCGGAGCTGCTGCCGTTCAAACAGAATAACAACGGCTTTGTCGTCACCGACGCGCAGAATGGCCCCGCGCTCATGAACGGCCCGGGCATGGCCTACACCCAGCTCTTCGAATCCAACCTGCACGTGCTCAACGCGCCGGATGGCGGCGTCGAGGCCTATACCCAGGCCGTCGAGAGCCGCTTCCGCGGGGCCGTGACGGCCGATCTCCGCAAGCAACTCCATGTCCAGCGCGAGAACCTCCGCCGTCGTGACACGGCCCTCGCCGCCCTCTCGTTCCTCGGGCCCGACGAGCAACTCGAGAGCGCGCGGCAGCAATCCAGCCAGCACCTCAACGAGCTTCACATCTACCTCATGGAAACCAAGCTCGCCGCGGCAAGGCACTAAACTTCTAGCTCTCAGCGGTCAGCCCTCAGCCACAATCCTTTCATCCCCACCTATCGCCCCTCGCCTCTCGCCCATCACCCTCATCCCCCATGAAGCTCACCCCCATCAACAGCGCCGAGGCCGTCTTTGAGGCCTTTCACGACGAACAGATCAGCGAACTCAGCTCATGGTCCGTCACCGGCGACGGCGTCACGGGGTTCAAGTTCTGGCAAAACTGGATCTGGGTCCAGTGGTCGTGGGAAAAGCCCGCCGCCGATGGCCGCGTCGTCCGCTTCACGCGTTCGCTCAAGCTCGATTGCTCCGCCTACGACCGCCTCATCGTCTGCGCGGCCCTGCCGGAGGGCGGCTATTTCACCCTGCACGCCGAGACCGACGCCGGCCCACGCACCCGCCGCGGCGAGCCGATGGGGCCCACCAAGCGCGAGGAGTGGCTGCTGCTCGAAGGCGCCGAGCGCGTCACCTCCCTCACCATCGAGGCTTTCATGCCCCCGGGCGTTTCGGGCAACGGCTGGATTTACTGGATGCTGCTGCAAAGCACTACGCGCCTGCCCGCGCACCTCGCCCAATGGCGGGGTTACGACGAGCGCTGGGAGAAATACCTGCAGCCCGCGGAGTTCGAGCCCACGTTCAATCCCGCCCACGGCCTGCTGCTCACCGCGGATGAACTCGACGCCGTGCGCCGGGAATTCGCCCATTCGCCCGCCGCCGACGCCATACGTGAGGCCGCCGCCGACGCCCGCGCCATCCGCCCCGAGGACCTGATTGGCCAGTATGTGAACATGTGGAATTCCAACTCGCTCCGCCGCGAGCGCGACCACGGCAAGGTCATTACCATCCACGGCGCCAACGCCGCGCAGGCCGGCCTGCTGCTCCAGGACAAGTACCTCTGCCGGCTCGCCGCGCGCTTCGCGCTCAGCATCGCGCACTGTGAGCGCTGGGATGACTGCTTCGTGTGCTACATGCCCGGAAGCACTTGGGAGCAGCGCTGTTTCGTGCAGAGCATCTGCGTGTTCGAGTGCGCGCTCATCCTCGACCTCTGCGGGGAGTGGTTCACCGAAGTCGGCAAGCAGCTCGTCCTCCGCCGCATCGCCGAGGAGGGCATCGGCAACCTCAACTACAACACCTGGTGGTGGGAATACATTTTCCACAACAACCAGCTCGCGTGGTTCGCCCCGGGGCGGATCCTCGGCTACCTGCTGCTCGAGCGCACCATGCCCGCGCGCTGCGACCATTCCCCCCGGCCCGTCACGTCCCGCGTCGCGCCTTACACCGAGCTCGCGGTCAAGGACCTCCTCGAAAACCTCGACCGCGTGCTGCTGCCCGACGGCGGGTATGTCGAGGGCATCACCTATTTCAGCTGGGTCGCGCGCCAGGCCTTCGTGGCCTTGCACCTCTACGCCCGGGCCCGGGGCCAGTCCCTGCAGGAACTGATGCCGGCGCAGATGAAAAAGACCGCCCTGCTCGCGGAAGTGCTCTACTCGACCGACGACCGGCAGGATGCGATCCTGATCTGCGACGCGATGTATGTGTTCCCCGAGGCGCTCGCGTACCTCGCGGCCTACCAGCCGGACAGCCACTGGGTGACGATTTACCGCAAGCAGCTCGGCCGCGCCGGCGCCGCGCCTTCGCTGCTGGCGATGGCCATGTCGCGGGACATCCCCGCCGAGGGACCCCCGCTGCGGCCGTTTGTGGACATGCCCGATACCGGCATGATGTGCTCCGTCCGGCGTCACCAGGGCGAGATCGTGAAGCTCTTCCTCATGGGCAACAAGGCCGGGGCCAGCCACACCCACGAGGACAAGGGAAATTTCGTCCTCGAGTTCGCCGGCGACAGTTTCGCCCAGGATTTCGGCGTGGTGGATTACAGCAATCCGCTCGTCGAGGAGCTCAAGACAGCCCAGCGCCACAACATGCTCACCCCATGGTCCACCGGGCTGCGACCGAAGCCCACCAACCCCATCAACGCCGATATCCGCGCGTCGGGCCGCGGCGACGCCACCGCGTTTCACGCTACAATGAACGTCACCGCCGGCTGGGAAGGCTGGTTCAAAAAATGGCAGCGCACGTGGGATTCACCCACGCCGGACACGTTCGTCATCACCGACGACTGGGCGGTGGAGAAAGGTGAAGGCGTGATCTTCCACTGGACGACCCCGCTGCCCATGCGCCGCGAGGGCGACAAAGTCATCATCGAGGGCCGCCGCGGCATCGCCGAGATTACGATCCCGGCCGGCGCCGAAGCGATGATCGAGGAGCTACCGCTGATGAACCCCGCGCGCCGCGCCATCGACGAACTCCGCCGCGAAATGGTCCGCTTCGGCCTCCGCCACGCGGAAACCCAGCCCCGCCTCACGCTCCGCCAGCGTGGGACGAGTGGGACGTTACGGGTAGAGGTCAAATTGCGCCTGGAGAACTCCTGAAAATCCTGAAACTCCGCGCCGACCCAGCCATAAACGTCATCCTGGAAATCAGCCCACCGGTCAGCGACGACGACCTCAATGCCCTGTTCGCCAGCGCGTGGCCGGATCATCGCGTGAAGCCGCTGCAGCCCTTGCTGGAGCGCGCCTTGGTCTATGTGTGCGCCTACCAGGGCACGAAGCTCGTCGGATTTTCGAAGGTCGTCGGCGATGGCGGCGTGCACGGACTTCTGTTGGATCCCACGGTTGCACCCGAACACCAACGCCAGGGACTCGGCCGGCGGCTGGTGGAAACCTGCGTGGAGGAGTCGCGCCGGCGCGGGATCGAATGGCTGCACGTTGATTTTGAGCCCCACTTCGCGAAATTTTATGCCGCCTGCGGGTTTTCTTCCACGTCCGCCGGCCTCCGAAATCTAAAACCGTAGGGGCGCAGTCTTGGCGCCCATCCCCGGCCGGGTGCAGCAAGACTGCACCCCTACAGAAAGAATACGGGGAAAATCCGCGGCGCGTGGGGTTTACGAAATTCGCGCCAATTATTGCTTGTCGCGTTTCCGTCTAGTGTTCAATTGAACACATCATGCCTGATTCCACTCTCACCGAAAAACAAACGGCGATTCTGGAGTTCATCTCGGAGGCCCAGGCCCGCCATGGCATCCCGCCCAGCACGCGCGACATCCAGCGGCACTTTCGCTACGCCAGCCAGACCGCGGTGATGAATCACCTCCGTGCCCTCGCGCAAAAAAAACGGATCGAGCGGATCAATGGGCGGACGTGGGGCCTGAAATCCGGCCATCTCGCCACCTCCCGCTTCACCCTGCCAGTTTACGGCACCATCCCCGCTGGCCTCCCCGCGATGCAGGAACAGGTGCCCGATGAAAGCATCGAGTTCGATCCCGCCCTCTTCGGTCTGCGCCGCGTCCGCCCACACCACGTGTGGGCCTTGCGCGTGAGTGGTGATTCCATGATCAACGCCCACATCATGCCCGGCGACCTCGCGGTCTTCGAGCGTCGTCCGCCTCGGGCCGGCGAAATCATTGCGGCCTTGGTCGATGAGACGACCACCACGCTGAAGCGGCTGCGCTACGACAAGGGCGTCGCCGTGCTGCAGGCGGAAAATCCGCGTTACCGTGACATCATTCCCGAGCAAGGCCTCGCGTGCCAGGGTGTGCTCGTGGGCGTCATCCGCCAGGTGCGATCCTGATCGCATCAGGCGCTTATCATGCACCCGCCATGTCACCCTCCGCCGCCAATCTCGCGCAGCTGCGTCAGTTGCTCGCCGAGCGTTTCCCCACCGCCCCCCGGCCCGACACCGGCGTGCTGCCCACCGGCTTGCCAGCCGTGGACGAAATTGCCGGCGGACTGCCCCGTCGCGCCCTGACCGAGCTGGTGTGCGGGGCGCCCAGCACGGGCAGCCAGTTGTTCCTCACGCAACTGCTCGCGGGGACACGCCGCCAGGCCGTCCGGGTCGCCCTCGTCGATGCCACCGATAATTTCGACCCGCAGTCCATTCCGCCCGCGGAACTCCAACACCTGCTCTGGGTGCGTTGCCAGGCAATCGCGGAGGCCATGACCGCGGCGGATTTGCTCGCCCGGGAAGCCAGCCTGGACCTCGTGGTGCTTGACTTGGTGTATGGTTCGCTGCCGGCCCTCCGGCGGATTCCAGACCGGACGTGGTACCGCCTGCAGCGCGCCGTCGAGGAAACCAACCTGGTCTTTCTCGCCCTCACCCCGGCCCGGCTGGTGGCCAGTGCGCAGTTGCGGTTGCAGCTCGACCGGCCGCATCCACTCGCCCGCCAGCAGACCCCTCGGCCGAAACTCGTCTCGGATTTGGCCGTCACCCTGCAGTTGCAACGTCACGCCGCCCGCCAGGCCTGAAGCCGGGCCCTTCCCTGCTGCGCCATGTTTGCCGTGATTCATCTCGCCGACTTTGCCCTCCAAGCTGCGCTACGGCTCGCCGCTCGCCCTGCCGCTTCACTCCCGGCCGCCCTGATTGATCCCGCCCAACGACCCAGCGTGGTGCTCGCGTGCACCCCGGCGGCACGGTCCTCCGGCGTGGAAATCGGCCAGTCTCCTGCGCAAGCGTTGGCGCGTTGTGCCCGTCTGGTGATCCTGCCGGCCAGCGCACCCGCCTCGGCCGACGCGCAAGCGGCCCTCTTGGCCACCGCCTTTTCGCTTTCGCCCGCGGTGGAAATGACCGGGCCGGGAATCTGCACCGCCAGCCTGCAGGGTCTCGCACCCGGGGAACAGGAGCCCGCCGTGCGGCAAACCCTCTCCCAACTAGCCGCACTCGGACTGCACGCCACCGCCGGCTTGGGTGCCACGCCGCTGCTGGCCCTGTACGCAGCGCGGCGGGCGCACCCGGTGCTCGCGGTGGGCTCGGCGCGCGATTTTCTTGCCCCGCTGCCGCTGGCGGCCGCGGATCCTCCGGCGGACGTGGCCGGGATTCTTGCCAGCTGGGGCATTCACACGCTCGGCCAGCTCACGGCTTTGCCCAAGACCTCCCTCGCCCAGCGGCTCGGACCCGCCGGCCTGGCGCTGTGGGAGCGCGCCGCGGGTGAGAGTGAACGGCCGCTCGTGTGCGTGGCGCCGGAGCGCACCTTTGTTGCTTCATGGGAGAGCGAGGAGCCGATGGAAACCCTGGAGCCCGTGCTGTTCATCTTGCGCCGTTTTGTGGACCGGCTCGCGCTGGAGTTGCAGACCGCAGCGCTGGCCGCCGCCGAGCTGATCCTGACGCTGGACCTGGACGATGACACGTCCCTGCCGCGGACCATCCGTCTGCCCGAGCCGGCGGCACAGTCGGATACCTTGTTTCGCACGCTGCAGACTTATCTCGAGACCGTCCGGACCTCCGCGGGCGTCACGGCGATCCAGCTCAAGATCATGCCCATCCGGGCCGCCGCGCGGCAACGCGATGTTTTTGACGGCGCTCTGCGCGACCCCCATCGCTTCGCGGAAACCCTTGCGCGCATCTCCGCCCTGGTTGGAACGGATCGCGTCGGCACGCCCGTGTTGGAAAACACCCGCCGGCCCGATGCCTTCCACCTGGTGCCCCCGCTGGCCGAACTTCCGCGCGCGCCCGAACCGGCAATCCATCCGCCCTTGGGCCTGCCGCTGCGGCGTTTTCGTCCGCCCCACCCCGCGACGGTGGAACTCGAGGGATCCCAACCCACCTACGTGTGGACTCCGGCCTTTCACGGCCGGATCGTTGAACTCGCCGGCCCCTGGCAGGCCGCCGGTGATTGGTGGGAGGCGGACCAGTTCTGGCAGCGCGAGGAATGGGACGTGGGACTTGATCCGGTGGGGCTCTACCGCCTCGTGCACACGCCCGGCGGATGGTTCGTGGAGGGGGAATATGACTAGGAAGCGGGAAGTGTCTTCCTTTGTAGGGTGGGGTCGCCGAACCCCGCCTTTCTGCGTGCGTGAAGCGCGTTGCCCGCAACTCGCTGCCGCGGGTGGAGCGAGTTGCCCCCAACGCGCGTGGTTGGCCGGCCATTTCCAAACCAGCGTCTTGAGGGCAAGCCGCTCCACCTTCCAACCCAACCGGCGGGGTTCGGCGACCCCGCCCTACAAATACAGGATGCATTTCGGCTCATGACTGACGACTACGTCGAACTTCACGCGGCCAGCGCCTTCAGTTTCCTGCGCGGCGCCTCCTTGCCGGAGCAGCTCGTGGAGGAAGCCGCGCGACTGGGGCTGCCGGCGCTCGCCGTGCTGGATCGGGATGGTGTGCCCAGCGCCCCGCGCCTCTATGCCGCCGCGCGCGACGCCGGCCTGCGTCCGCTCGTCGGCGCGGAGATCACCCTGGAAGATGGCAGCGTGGTTCCGCTCCTCGTGGCCAGCCGCCAAGGTTATCAAAATCTCTGCCAGTTGATTTCCACGGCGAAGCTGGAGCAGCGGCCCGCGGGATTGCCGCCCGCGGACCAGCCACCCGGTGTTGACGTTCGCGCCCGCAAGCGTCCGTGCTTTGCCACCTGGGCGGAGTTGGCGAATCATGCCGAGGGCCTGATCGCGCTCACCGGCGACGAACAGGGTCCTGTCCGCCGGCATTGGGAACGTCAGGGTGCGCCTGGCGCGGAGACTGCGCTCCGGCAACTCGCGGCCGTCTTCGGTCCGGACCGGCTGTTTGTCGAACTGCAACGTCATCGCGTGCGCGGCGAGGAAGCCACGGTCGGCATGCTCACCGCGCTGGCCGCGGCGCATGGACTGCCGCTCCTCGCGACCGGGGGCGCGCTGCATGCGACGCGCACCGGGCGGGACATCACCGACGTGTTCACCTGCCTGCGGCACCACACGACGCTCGACGCGGCGGGCCGTCTGCTCACGCCCAATGCCATGCGCCACCTTCGTTCCGGACGCATGATGCGCCAGCTGTTTGCCGAACTGCCCGAAGCGGTCGAGAACACCCACATCCTCGCCGGCCGGATGGAATTCACGTTGGCCAACTTGGATTACCAGTTTCCGGAGTTTCCGGTCGGCCCCGGGGAAACGATGGCCGGAGTGTTGCGCGCGCAAACTTTCGCCGGCGCCCGGCGGCGGTTTCCGGCGATGACGGAAGCCGTGACGCGTCAGCTGGAGCGCGAACTGGCGTTGATCATCAAACTCGAGTTCGCAGGGTATTTCCTGATCGTCTGGGACATCTGCGAATGGTGCCGCCAGCATGGCGTCCTCATCCAGGGCCGGGGCTCGGCCGCCAACAGTGCGGTGTGTTATGCCCTCGGCATCACCGCGGTGGACCCGGTCAGGGGAAATCTCCTGTTCGAGCGTTTCCTGAGTGAAGGCCGCTCCGGTCCCCATGGCCACCGGTCATGGCCGGACATCGACCTCGACCTGCCGAGCGGCGAGCGCCGCGAATCGGTCATCCAGGAAATCTACACCCGTTACGGCCGCCGGGGCGCGGCCATGGTCGCGAATGTCATCACCTATCGCGGCCGCAGCGCCGCCCGCGAAGTGGGCAAGGTCCTCGACGTGCCCGACGACGTGCTGGACCGCTTTTCCGCGCTCTATGCCAGCGGCGATTTTCCCCATACCTTGGAATTAACCCGGCAGCTGGAAGTCGCGGGGCTGGCCGGAGGACATCCCCGCCTTCCGGCCATGGTTTCGCTATGCCAGCGGCTGGCCTCGCTCCCGCGCCATCTCGGTCAGCACTCGGGCGGCATGGTCCTGTGCCCGGGCCGCCTGGACCACGTCGTCCCCGTGGAACCGGCCACGATGCCGGAGCGGACGATTGTGCAATGGGACAAGGACGACTGTGAGGATCTCGGCCTGGTGAAAATCGATTTTCTCGGGCTCGGCATGATGGCCGTGCTACAGGATTGCCAGCGGCTTTGCGGCGAACGCGGCCATCCGTTCGACCTGCACACCGTGCCGGCGGAAGATGGGGCCACGTTCGCGCTGATGCAGCAGGCGGACACCATCGGCGTATTCCAAGTCGAGTCACGCGCGCAGATGGCCACGCTGCCGCGCCTGAAACCGGCGACGTTTTACGACGTGGCCATCGCGGTCGCCATCGTGCGGCCGGGTCCGATCACCGGTGGCTTGACGAGTCCCTTGATCCGGCGGCGCGCCGGGTTGGAACCGGTGGTGTGCATTGATCCGCAAGTTCATGACCAGGTGGAGCGAATCCTGGGCCGCACCTATGGCGTGATCCTGTTTCAGGAGCAGATGCTCGGGCTGGCGATGGAACTCGGCGGGTTCAGCGGCGCCGAGGCGGAGGAATTGCGACGCGCGCTGGGTTTTCATCGCAGCAACGAACGCTTGCTGCGGATCACGGCCAAACTCCGCCACGCCATGCAAGCGCGCGGCCACTCCGAATCCGTGATCCAGAAGGTCACGGCCGCCTCCATCTCCTTCGCGCTGTATGGATTTCCGGAAAGCCACGCGCTCTCCTTCGCGCTCCTCGCGTATGCCAGCACCTGGCTGAAGGTGCACCGCGCCGCGGAGTTCTATGCCAGCCTGCTGAACAACCAGCCGATGGGATTCTACTCTCCCGCCACGCTCGTGCAGGATGGCCGCCGTCGTCCGCGGCCGCTCAAATTCCGCCCGATCTGTGTCCAGCACTCCGACTGGGATTGCACCGTGGAAGCGGACGATGTGGTCCGGCTGGGCCTGCGTTACCTCAAAGGCCTCCACGAGGTCCACGCCCGCGCGATCGTCGCCCAGCGCCAGAAATGCCCCTTCGCCTCGCTGGCGGATTTTCTCCAACGCACCCCCGGCACCACCCCGGAGCGGCGCGGCCTGGCCGCCGTCGGCGCGCTCAACGCCCTCGCCGGCCACCGCCGCGCCGCGCTCTGGCAGGTCGAGGCGGCCTGGTCCTCGGCGGAAAGCCTGTTCCAGCACGCGGGCGGGTTGCTGGACGACGCGGACGCCGGCGCGCTCGCGCCCATGACGCTGGGCGAACGCGTGCAGGCGGATTACCAGGGCAGCAGCGTCACCGCCGGCGACCACCCCATGAGCCTGGTGCGCGACCAGATTCCCGAGGTCTGGCGCGCGGGCGACCTTCCGCTGGCCCGGGAGGGCGAGAACGTCGTGATCGGCGGCAGTGTGATTTGCCGGCAGCGGCCGGGCACCGCCAAGGGCATCGTGTTTATTTCCCTCGAGGATGAAACGGGCGTGGCCAACGCCGTGGTGGCTTCGGAGCTGTTCGAGCGCTGCCGCATGGTCATCAACCAGGAGCCGACGCTCCGCATCACCGGCCGGCTGCAAAACCGCGAGGGCGTCATCCATATCCGCGCGGAAAAAATCGAGCCCCTCCTCGCCGGCGCGGTGCCCGCGCAAGCTTCGCATGACTTCAGGTAGCCACCGGCATCCGTGTGGGTCGGGCCTCACGCCCGACATTCCGGAACCGGATATCGGGGATAAACCCCGACCCACAAAACAAGAACCATCCACAAAAAAAACCCCGGCGTTGCGGCCGGGGCTGAAGTGAAAACGAGGCCTTAGGCCACGCGCTCGACGATGAGCGGCGGGGGCGTCGGTCGTTTCGGCGCGAGGCGGTAGGCGTTCTTGAAGTGGTCGAGCGCCTGCTCGAGCTTCGCCTCGTCGTTGTAATGGATCATCATCAGCGGCTCGCCCTGCTTCACCTGCGTGCCGACTTTCTTGATCTCGGAAACACCGACGGAGTAGTCGAGCTTGTCATGCGGGTTCTCCCGGCCGGCACCCAGCAGGTGCACGCCGTGCGCGATCATCGCCGCGTTGATGGTGTGCACGTAGCCGCGCTTTGGCGCGGGGAGCTTCCGGATGTGTTTCGCCGCCGGGAACTTGTCCGGGTGGTCGATGAAGGTCGTGTCGCCGCCCTGCGCCTTCACGAGGTCCTTGAACTTCGCCAGCGCCGAGCCGTCGGTCAGGTGACGCTGCACGGTCTGCTTGGCCGAAAGGGTCGAGCCCGCCACGCCGGCGAGGCGGACGATCTCCATGCCGAGCTTCAGCACGAGTTCCTTCATGTCCTCGGGGCCTTCACCCTTGAGGAGCGCAATAGCTTCCTTGACCTCCAGCGAGGTGCCGACGGTGTCACCGAGCGGCTGGTTCATGTCGGTCACGAGGGCGACGCAGCGGCGCTTCATGGAACGCCCGACGCGGGTCATCGAACGGGCCAGCTGTTTGGCCTGCTCGAGGTCTTTGATGAACGAGCCGTTACCCCACTTCACATCGATCACGAGACCCTCGGAACCCTCGGCCAATTTCTTGGAGAGGACCGAGCCGGTAATGAGCGGAAGGCTCGGGATGGTGCCCGTCTCCTTGCGAAGGGCGTAAAACTTGGCGTCCGCCGGCGCAAGGGCCTCGCTCTGCGCGACGATCGCGCCGCCGATGCGGGCAAGCTGGGAGGTGAACTGCTCGATGGTCAGCTGGCTCTTGAAGCCATGGAAGCAACCGAGCTTGTCGAGGGTGTTGATGACGTAGTCGTGCTCGACCCCGCACATCATCGGGACCACCACTCCGCTGGCCATCGCCAAGGGCACGAGGACGAGGGACGTTTTGTCGCCGACCCCGCCGGTCGAGTATTTGTCGATCTTGGGCTTCGCGATGTGGGAAAGGTCAATCACCTCGCCGGAAAGCATCATTTCCTCGGTCAGATCAGCCGTTTCCTGGGCCGACATGTTGGAAAAGTAGATGGCCATCATGAGAGCCGACAGCTGGTGCTGGGGCATCTCGCCATCCAGCGTGCTATCAATGATATAGCGAATTTCCTCCTGGGTGAACTCACCGCCGTCGCGCTTCTTTTCAATCAGAAACTCGAAAGTAGGTTTAATGAACCGGCGGGTGGGAATATTGCGTTTGCTCATGTGGATAAGGAGTTTGCCACGGTAGGTGCCGCGACGCGGAAAAGTTTGCCATCACAGCTGCTCCCCGGAATTTGTCGAGCCAAAACTGCCCGCTGGTTCAGTGTTCCGGCCCGTAAATTTGGCGGCTCAGGGTAGGGCGAATCCTCCGGATGAGCCGGGTTTGTTCCGTTCGCCCAAATTCCCTGACGGTTCCTCCGGAGGATTCGCCCTACCCTCTGAGCAGACCTCGGACTGACCCTCCTCCTAACTCCGCGCTTGCGCGTTTCCCGCCCCCGACCGGAAAGTGACCGGATGCACATCGCCTTCAACCTCGCCACCGATCTCGACGCGGCCCTCCTGTCCGCCGCGTCGATCGCGGGGCTCGAGGCCGCCGGTTTCACCCCCGAGGTCCGGACCGCCGACGCGCGCCATGGCGACTTCCAAGCCAATGGCGTGCTCGGCTACGCCAAAGCCCGCAAACTGAACCCCCGCGCCATCGCCGAAAAGCTCCTGGCCGCCCTGCCCGTCAGCGTCACTGAAGCGTACGATGTCGTCATCGCCGGGCCTGGTTTCATCAATTTCACCCTCAAACCGTCCATGCTGCTCGGCTGGCTCCGCACCTACGACTCTGCCGCCCGCCTTAAAGCCGGCGCCGGAACTGCCAAGCAGGGCCAGACTTGGGTGGTCGATTACAGCTCGCCCAACACGGCGAAGCAAATGCACGTCGGCCACTTGCGCTCGGCCGTCATCGGCGAGGCGATCTGCCGGCTGTTCGAGTTCAATGGTGCGAAGGTCGTCCGCGACAACCATGTCGGCGACTGGGGCACCCAGTTTGGCAAACTCATCTGGGCTTACAAACAAGCCGTGTCCGGGGGCGAGACAGCCCTCAACGCCGCGATCGCGAACGATCCCCTCGAGGAATTCGAGCGACTTTACAAGGTCGGTAACGAGGCGGCAGACGCAGATCCGTCCGTCATGGAACAGGCCCGCGCTGAACTTGTAAAGCTGCAGAATGGCGACCCGGAAAACCTGGCAATTTGGCAACGCATCAACGGCGTGTCCCTCGCGGCATTCCAGCTGATCTACGACCAGCTCGGCATCAAATTCGACGTCATGCTGGGCGAGAGTTTCTACAACGACCAGGTCGAGCGCATCTACGGTGAACTCACCGGCACCGGGATCGCGCAGGAGAGCCAGGGCGCGCTCGTCGTTTTCCACCCGGAGCACCCGCGGTTCAAGACACAGCCGTTCATCATGCGCAAGGCCGACGGCGCGAGCAATTACGCCTCCACCGACCTCGCCACCGCGCTCTATCGCCTCGAGCATTTCCACGCCGACGGCATCGTGGTCGTCACCGACTTCCGCCAAGGCGATCATTTTGAGCAGCTCTACCTGACAGTCCGGAAATGGTTCGCTGCGAAAAACTACCGCGTGCCCGAGCTGCACCATGTGACGTTCGGGGCCGTGACCGGCGAGGACGGCAAGGCGTTGCGCACCCGCGACGGAGGCATCGTCAAACTCAAGGAATTGCTCGCCGAAGCCGAGGCCCGGGCGCTCGCGCTCGTCAGCGAGCGGAGTTCGGACATCCCCGCCGAAGAGCGTGCCCAGATCGCGAAGACGGTCGGAGTGGCGTCCGTCCAATACGCCGACCTTTCGCAGAACCGCTCGAGCGACTACATCTTCGCTTGGGACAAGATGATCTCCCTCGAGGGCAACACCGCCGCCTACCTGCTTTACGCCGGTGCCCGCATCCACTCCATCTTCCGCAAGCTCGGCGTCACGCCGGGCGACGTCGCCGCCGAGTCGTTGGCCAGTGCGCTGGAAACGCCCGCGGAACTCGCGCTGGCCCGCAAGCTGGTGAAATTCGCCGACGCCATCCGGATCGCGACCGACACGCTCCGTCCGCACTTCCTCAGCCTCTACCTCTATGAACTCGCGGGCGAATTCAGCGCCTTCTACAGCTCCGACAAGGTTGCAGTGGATGACCCCGCTGTGCGCGCCCGCCGACTGTTGCTCTGCGCGCGGACGCTGCTGGTCCTGGAGAAGGGACTGACCTTGCTGGGGCTGCGCACGCTACCCCGGATGTAAGCGCAACACTCCGCCCAATAAACTCTTGCTGCGCCTTCAGGCCGTTGCCACAGTTCGGGTCATGGCCATGGAGGAAATCTACATCCGCAGCGAGTCTGAGACCGAGGCCCGCGGGCCCTTCAATCTGGAGCAGTTGGTGTCCCTCGCGGACACCGGCCAAGTCACGGCCGAGACCCTGTTTTACGACGCCACCACCGAGCAGTGGTCGGCCATCGGTTCCAACGAAGAGCTGATGTCCCAGATCCTGCCCCAGAAGAAGAAGTTAAAGATCAAGGCCAAGTCCAAGCTCAGCATGTTGAACGAGGAAGGCGACAGCTCGCCGCCGATCACGGTCGACGAGATGCTGGCCGCCGCCGAGGGCCGGACGGCCGAGACTTCGAGCCGGCAGGATCCTACGATCGCCATGGCCCGCGCCGCGGGCATCGGCCGCTGGGCTTTGATTCTCATGTTCATCATCTGCGCGGTCGGCGAACTGCTCCCGGCGTCGGATGCGATCATGGCCATGGACACGGACAAGCTCTTGAATTACCCGCTGGTCGCCCTCGGCGCCATCGACCTGGTCCTCGCCACTCTCCTCGGCCTCGGCGTCATCACTCTCTATCCGTTCGTGCGCTTCCGCGCGGCCCTCGGCATCGGCTTCCTTGGCTTCATCTTCTGGACCAATGGCCAGATGCTCCCGCTCATCTCCCTCGGCGCCGGCTCGCTCGGGCTCTACACGACCACGATCTTTGTCACCTACCTGCCGGTCTTTGTCACGAGTGCGCTCGGCCTTGCAGGTTTGGGCGCCGTCTCGTGGTTCCTGATTTCCTGAGTTTCGCCGCGCGCCCATGGCCAGCCTCGCCGAGCGCCGGCACAAAATCGCCCATTTTTTCCGCCGGGAAATCTGGCACACGGCCCACCTGAAGGACCGTTCACCGCGCGGCCGCCTCTACGCCACCCTGCGCGTGGTCTCGACCACTTGGACAGTCTTCAACGAGTCCAAGGCTGCGAGCCGCGCCGCCGCGCTCAGCTTCAGTTCCCTCCTCGGCCTTGGCCCCCTGATCGCCATCGGCGTCCTCGTCGGCGGCTTCATGCTCGGCCAGAACAACGACCCCAACCTGGTCGCCAACAAGCTCAGCGACCTGATCAAAATCGCCGCGCCCCAGCTCTCCGAACTGGAGGCTATCAACAGCAGGCAAGCCGCGGCCGCGGCGGCTTCCGCGCCTGCCACCCCAACCGGGGAAAATTCGCAGAAGATCGCCGTCGATCCCAAGCTGGTGGACCTCATCAACGGGATCATCTCCGGCGCCCACTCGAGCTCCGCCGGCGCGGTCGGCGTGCTTTCGCTCATCGTGATCGTGCTGTTCCTCTTCAAGTCGATTGAGGACGCCTTCAACGATATCTGGGGCGTCCGGCTCGGGCGCTCCCTGTTTATGCGCGTGGTGTTCTATTGGACCATCCTGACCCTCGGCGCGGTCCTGTTTTTCGCCTCCGTCACCCTGTTGGGCGCCGGCGCCTTCATCAACGTTTTCCTTGAGAAACTCCCCGGCGGCACCGGCTTGCTGCGGGTGCTGCGCTGGGCGCTGCCCGCATTTTCCTTCACGTTGCTGGTGGTCGTGCTGACGTTTTTTTACCGGGTCATCCCCAACACCCGTGTCCTCTGGCGCGCGGCCTTCGCCGGCGCCCTGCTCGTGGCCGGCCTGCTGATGCTCAACAATTTCATCGCCTTCCTTTATGTTCGCCGGGTGTACCTTGAGAAAAGCCTCTACGGCTCACTCGGCATCCTGCCGGTGCTCATGTTCGGACTGTATATCTTCTGGTTTTATGTACTGATCGGCGGCGCGCTCACCTACGCCCTGCAGAACGTGCAGTTCCGCAACAGCCAGGCCGCCTGGCGGAGCCTGAGCGACGCCATGCGGGAGCGCCTCTCCCTCGTCGTTTTCCTCACCATCTGCCGGCGGTTCAATGCCGCCCTGCCGCCGATCTCTGCCTCCCACCTCAGCACGTTCGTGAAGGTGCCGGCGCAACTGCTCAACGAGTGCCTCAACCGCCTCGCCGACATGAAGCTGATCGCCGCGATTCGCCCCCCGGACGACGCACCGGTCGCCGACCCCGTTTACCAGCCTACCCGCCCGCTCAGCCACATTACGCTCCGGGATTTCAAGCGGCTGGAAAACCACGTCGGTGACGATCCCATGGGCACGGCGCTGGAACGCGTCGATCCGATCCTGGCCCATTACAACGAGGCGCTCGACGATATGGGCCGCCAGAAGCTCTTCCAGATGAACTTGGAGCAGCTCTTCGCCGAGCATGCCTTCGACGAGTCGCGGCCCCCGTTTGCCATGGGCGAACCGCACAAGCGTTAGCCTACCACTTCGCCCTTGCCTCATAACACGGGCGACCTAGCGTCGCCGGTTTTCCCTCCATGATCTCTTGGATTCAACGCTCCTTTCAGCACCACTTCCGCATCGTTTTTGCCCTGATCCTGCTGGCGACGATCATTGCGTTCGTCATCGGCTTCGGTCCCGGCTCCAACGTGGGCCGCGGGGGACAGGAGCGAGCCTCCCTCTCCCGGGAATTTTTCGGCTTCAACCTCGGTTCGCAGGAAGACCAGTCCCGACTCTTTGGTGACGCCAACCTCAGCGCCACCCTCCAGACCGGATACAGTTCACTCGATAACAACGACTTGCAGAACTACGCTCTCCAACGCGCCGCCGCCCTCAGCCTCGCCACCCAGTTCCACATTCCCGCCACCACCAACCAGGAAATCACGGATTTTATCAAGGGTCTCCGTGCCTTTGCGGACGACGATGGCCAGTTTGACGCCAAGCGTTACGATACGTTCCGCGATTCCCTCAAGGCTAACCCCCGCCTCACCCAAGCCACCGTCCGCCGCGTGCTCGCGGACGACGTCCGCGCCGAGAAGGTTAAAAAGATCATCGCGGGCCCGGGCTACGTTCTGCCCGCCGATGTGAAGGCCCAGCTCGATCGGGCCGACTCGATGTGGACGCTCGGCGTCGCCACCGTCGACTACGCCAGTTTCAAACCTTCCCTCCCGGTCTCCGATCTGGCCCTCGCAAAATTTTACGAGGAAAACTCTTTCCGCTACACGGTTCCGGCCCGCGTCGCGGCCTCCGCCGCCTTTTTTCCGTCCACTTCCTATGTCGCGCAGGTTGCCGTGACCGAGGGCGACGTCCGCGCCGCCTACGCCGCCAATCCCGCCCGGTGGCCCAATCCCGCGGCCAAGCCCGGCGCAAAGGCCGACCCCGCTGGCGACTACGCCGCTGTCCGCGCGCAGGTTGAAACCGCGCTGAAGCTCGAGCTCGCCCAGCGTTTCGCGGCGAAAGCCGCCTCCGATCTTTCGTTCGCACTCTACGAGGGCAAGGTCGCCCCCGGCACCCCCGCTTTCGACGCCTTGCTCACCGCCCAACACATCACGCTCCGCCCCCTCGCCCCCTTCACGCGCGAGGCCGGCCCGGCCGAATTCGGCGGTTCCCAGGAAATCGCCGCCGAGGCCTTTAAACTCGGCGCCAACCGCGCCTACTCCGACGCCCTCGCTGCACCCGATGGCGCGGTCGTCCTTTTCTGGAAGGAAACCCTGCCCCCGCGCCAGCCTCTTCTCACGGAGGTCCGCGCCCAAGTCGTCTCCGACTACACCGACAATGAGAAGCGCAAGCACTTCGTCGCGACCGGCCGCACGCTCGGTAGCCAGATTGAGACGCGGCTCAAGGCCGGTGACTCCTTCGAGGCGGCCGTGGCCGCCGCAGCCAGCGCGACCTCCACCAAGATCGAAGCCAAGATGCTCGCCCCCTTCTCCCGCCGCACGCCCCCCAAGGAAGCCGACAACGCCGTCATGGGCGCCCTCGACCGTTTGGAAAAGGGTCGCGTTTCGGAGATGAGCATCGTCAAGGATCAGGGCGTTCTCATCTACGCCGCGGACAAAAAGGTCCCCGACTCCAGCGAGTCCGGCCCCGCTTACGCCGCGATGCGCGCCCAGCTGGCCTCGGTCAATGCCCGCCTCGGCACGAGTTCATATCTCTCCCAGCTCGTTGAGACGGAACTCAAGAAGTCCGAGCCGCCTGTGAAATAGGTCAGCGCGCCAGACTGGCGTGCTGAGCCGAGGTGACGAGCAGGCTAATTGTCCAGGAGCAGGAGAACGCCATCGCGGCAACGGACATTCGGCTCACCCCTGCGCCGATTTGACCTCAAGCTTTTCTTTGTCTCCTCGCCTGCTCGCCTCCGCGACTCTTTGCCTGCTCGACCATCCGAACCGTTCATCCCCGCCGCGAACCGCTTGACTCGTTTCGCCTCGAACTGGCGCGGCGCAGCCGGTAGTTCAACGCGACATGCCGCTCACCGTCGCAACCTTCCATTTCAGCCTCCGGCGAAACTTTGGCGCGTCCCGCTCGTCTCACTGCCGGAGCCGGACCACGCCCAGCTGATCCCACGGCTTGAAACACCGTAACTTTTCGACACCCGCCGTGTTCTCACTTTCACTTCCTGACCACGCCCACCCAATCATGTCCCGTTCCACCGCCCGCGCCCTCCTGCTCACTCTCGGTCTAGCCGCGCTCTGCCGTTTGCCCGCGCAGGAAGCCCCGGGCACCGAGCCGCTTCCCTCCCTTGCCCCGCTCGTCATCCCTCCCTCGACCCCCGCCCCGGCCAAGGAAAGCACCCCGGGCACTGAGCCCGCCCCCGTGGCCACCGGCCCGGAATTGACCCTGCAGGAATGCATCAACCGCGCCCTCGCCAAGAATTTCAGCCTGCGCGCCCAGGGCTTCAACAGCGCCAATGCCAAGGAAAACCTCATTATCTCCAAGGCCGACTTCGATCCCGTCCTCGTCGCCACCGGCTCCCGTTCCTACACCCAGGGCGTCACATCGTTCAACGATGGCCTGGGCACCACCACCAGCGCGAATTACCGCAATGACCAGTCGGACATCCGCGTCGGCGTGAATGACAACCTCGTCACCGGTGCCGCCGTCAGCCTGAGCACCAGCGTCCTCCGTAACTCGTCCAACCTGCCATCGAACACGCTCAATCCCGCCTACAACAGCGACGTTTCCCTCGCCGTCACCCAGCCGCTGCTCAAGGGCTTCGGCCCCAAGGCCAACCGCGCGAACATCGAGTCGGCGAAACTCGGCATCACCATCGCTAACCTCAACTACAAGGGCAACGTCCTCCAGGTTGTCCGCGACACCGAGGCCGCGTATTACAACCTCGCCTTCGCCCGCGGCCAGCTGGCCGTGAAGCAGCGCAGTCTCGAGCTCGCGCAAAAACTCTTCGAGGAAAACAAGGTCAGGAAAAACACGGGCGTCGCCACTGACCTCGATGTCCTCACCGCCCAGGTCGGCGTCTCTTCCGCCCAAAACGCCGTCGTCCTCGCCCAGCAGCAGGTGCACAACAACGAGGACACTCTCCTCGCCCTCACCGGCCAGTTCGAGTTCGCCACGCCGCCCGGGCCGGTGAATCTCCCCGCCTTTACGGACAACGATCCGTCGGTCGCCGAATCCTTCAGGTCCGCCCGTGAGCTCCAGCCCACTTACGTGGCCGCCCTTTCCACCATCAAACAGCTCGAGATCGCCGTCTCCGTCGCCGACAACGGCCGCCTCCCGACGTTGAACCTCGGCGGCGCCCTCGGTGTCAACGGCAACGACCGCTCGAGCCATACCTCCTACGACAACCTGCGCACCGGCGACAATTACAGCTGGCAGCTCGATCTCTCCCTCAGCGTGCCGTGGGGCCTGCGTGCCGACCGCGCTCGCGCCCGCATCGCCCAGAACAATCTCCGCCAGCAGCAGGCCACGCTGCAGGACATCGAGCAGAACCTCCTCGTGCAGGTCCGCGCCGCCGTGCTCGCCGTCTCCACCAACATCGAGAGCGTCCGGATTTCCGCCCAGGCCACAGAACTCGCCGCGAAGCAATACGAGCTCCAGAAGGCCAAGTTCGACGCCGGGCTCGCCACCAGCCGCGAGGTGCTGCAGTCGCAGACCGACCTCGAGACCATCCGCGTCAACGACCTCCAGGCCCGCGTCAATCTCCGCATCGCCGTCGCCAACCTGCACCAGCTGGACGGCTCGTCGATCGACCGCTTCCATATCGCGCTCGCGGAGTAAGGCGGGCCGTCAGGGTCCGTGGTGGGCCGTGCGCTCCGCGCGCGGCAGCTTGAGCGCTACACCCTGCCCCGAGCGGAGCGCACGGCCCACCTACGCCCCAAACAACGCGTCCACCGTGAGTCCCGCCACCGCGACTTCCCGGTGCGGCGGCAGCTGCGTGCGGAACCAGGTCCGCTGCTTCTTCACCAGCGCCCGCGTGTTCTGCGCGATCTCGGCCGCAAGCTTCGATTCCGGCAACCGGCCATCGAGAAAAGCGATCACCTCGCGATAGCCAATCGCCCGCGCCGCACTCGGGTTGTCCCGCAACCCGAGTTCCACCAAGCGTTTCACCTCCGCCACCAGCCCGTCGCACAGCATCGCTGCCACCCGCGCCTGGATCCGTTGCGCCAGTTCCTCCGGCGGCCGCTCGATGCGCGTCAGCTCCACCGCCCAGTCCGCAAACGGTCCGTGCTGGCGCGCAAAGTCCTCCGCCAGCTCCGCCAGCGTGCGGCCCGACGCGAGGCAGCGCTCCAGTGCCCGCGTCACCCGGCGCGCATTTGCCGTGTCGAGACTTCCCAACCCCGCCGGATTGAGCGCCCTCAGCCGCTCCAGCGCCACCGCCAGCGACAACTGCGCCACCTCCCCCCGCAATTCCGCCGTCACCGCGACTTCGTCCGCCACCGCGGAAAAAAAACTTTTCAGGTAAAACCCGCTGCCCCCCACCACCAACACGGGCCGTCCCCGCGCCTGGATTTCCTCCACCGCCGCCCGCGCTTTCGTGACGTAATACGTTACATCCATCCGTTCGCTCACGTCGCAGATGTCGATCAGGTGGTGCGGCACGCGCGCTTGTTCGGCCGCAGTTGGTTTCGCCGTGCCAATGTCCAGGCCCCGGTAAAACAGCAGCGAGTCGCACGACACGATCTCCGCGTCCCGCGTCTCCGCCCACCGCAGCGCCCACTCCGTTTTACCCACGGCCGTGCTGCCAGTGAGAACGTGGATCGTGGGTTTCATCATGCTTCACCCAAAACAGCTTTGGGGCGCCGCGCGAGGCGAAGAATCGCTCGGCGCTCGCCCTGCGTGCCGCGCCTGGTCTTGCTCTCTCCCACGTGAAGACCCGCTTCATCGTCAACCCCCGGTCCGGCCACGCCGCCCGCGCCCTCCCGCGCGTGCAGGCCTTTGCCGTCACGCTCGGCGCGGACGTCGTCCTTACCACCCACCCGCGGCATGCGGTTGAACTCACCGCCCGCGCCCTCGCCGACGGCTGCGAACTCATCGTGGCCGTCGGCGGTGATGGCACGCTGAACGAAGTCGCCGCGGGCCTCGTCCACACGCCCGCCACTTTCGGCCTCGTGCCCTGCGGCTCAGGCAACGGCCTCGGCCGCTATCTGGGAATTCACGGCCGCGTTGAACACGCCCTCACGATCTTGCGGACCGGTCAGCCGCGCCTGATCGATACCGGACTGGCCGACGGCCACCCGTTTTTCACCGCCGCCGGTTTGGGTTTCGAAGCCGAGGTATCCGCGCGCTTCAATCAACTCACCACCCGCGGTTTCTTCCGCTATCTCACCACGAGCACCACACTCTGGCGCGGTCACATCCCCGAGGCCTGCTGGATTGAAGCCAATGGCCGCCGCGTACCCGCGCCGGCCTTTACCCTCGCCGTCGCCAACAGCGACCAATACGGCAATCACGCCCGCATCGCTCCGGGCGCGCGCGTGGACGACGGCTTGCTCGATCTCACGGTCATCCCCCCTGTTTCCGGACTGCGGGCGTTTCCGCTGCTCCTGCGTCTCTTCACCGGCTCAATCGGGCGCGCGCGGGGCGTCCTCCGGTTGCGGGCCGCGCGTTTTGTCGTCGAGCGTCCCGCGGCCGGCCTCATCCACACCGACGGTGAAACTCATTCTGCCGCTGCGCGGGTCGAGTTCAGCGTCGTGCCCGCCAGCCTGCGCGTACTCGCGCCCGCCGCGGTCACAGGTCGCTGAACGCCACCGCGCGGTTGCGGCCGCCGGCCTTGGCCGCATACAGCGCCTTGTCTGCCGCCGCCACCAGGTCGGCGCCGCTCGAGGAATTTGTCGGCATCTCGGCCACGCCGGCGCTGACCGTGATCTTGAGCGCCTTGTCCGGGCCAATGGAAATGGCTTCCTTGGCCACCGCAGCACAGACGCGTTGCGCCATCTCATGCGCCGCCTTGCGGTCCGTCTGCATGAGGATCAGCGCAAACTCCTCGCCACCGAAACGCGCCGCCCGGTCCACCGCGCGCAGCCCGCCCGCCACCCGGTGCGCCACCGCCTGCAACACGAGATCGCCAATCGGGTGGCCGTGCGTGTCGTTGACCGACTTGAAATGGTCGATGTCCACCAGGATCAGGGAGAAGGGGTGACCGAAGCGCCGGGAACGCTCCTCTTCCTCTGCGAGGATGCGGTCAAACTCGCGGCGGTTGAGCATCCCCGTCAGCTGGTCGCGCGTCGCCAGCTGGCGCAACGCCTCCAGCGTCTCCGCCAGTTTCAGCGCGTAACGCAGCGAGCGTTCCATGCTGTGCGACGAGATTTCGCCTTTCACCAGATAGTCGAGCGCACCGGCGTTCATCGCGTCGATGTCGATGCGCTCCGACGACTCCGCCGTCAGGAAAATGATCGGCGTGCGCGAACCATCCGCCACCGCCTGGCGGATGAGCTCCAGGCCGTTGCGCTCGCCCAGCTGGTAGTCCAGCAGGCAGGCCGCGTAACGGCCCTCGAGCAACTGCGCGAGGCCTTCCTCGAAGGTCTCGGCCCATTCCAGGTCAAAGGTCTCGCCCCGGAAGTTTTTGAAATGCGCCTGCGTGAGCCGGAATTGGAGCCGGTCGTCGTCGATGAGGAGAATGCGTCGTTTCATGTGTGCACGGAGACCGCCGGTCCCGAAATTAGTTCTGCCAGGCCCTCCGCTACACCTGTGCACGCCGTGAAACCGAGCGCTGCGACCGCCGCCGCCGGATCGCCCAGCGAATGGAGAATGTCACCTGACCGCGCGGGCCGGTGCACCGGGGAGGCCACGCCGGGGTACGCCGCGGCAAAAATCCCGGCGAGATCGAGCAACGACGTCGCCCGTCCCGTGCAGATGTTCGCGACGCCCGAGGCCAGCCCCGGTCCCGTCGCCGCGAGCACATTCGCCCGGGCCACATCGCGGACTGCGATAAAGTCGCGCGTCTGCCGGCCGTCGCCAAACATCGTCACCGGCTGGCCCGCGCGGTAGCTGCGCGCAAAGATCGAGATCACGCCGGAATAAGGCGACGACGGGTCCTGCCGGGGCCCGAAGACATTGAAATATCGCTGGCAGCGCACCGTGAAGCCATAGCAGGCCCCATGGCCCAACAGCAGGTCTTCCGACGCAAGCTTCGCCGCGCCGTAGGGACTGACCGGGCGTTTTTCCGCGGACTCGCGGATCGGCTGCTCGGCGGCATCGCCGTAGATCGCAGCGGACGAGGCAAAGACCACGCGCTTCACCCCGTGTTCTCGCGCCGCCTCGGCCACGAGCTGGCTGGCCTCGACATTGAGCGAAAAATTCAACGCCGGATTTGCAATGCTCTCCGGCACGCTCACGAGCGCGGCGAGATGGATGATGGCGTCGGGCCGGCCCTCGGCCACCAGCGCCGCGAGCACCCCGGGTTCGGTGATGTCCTTCACGTGCAGGACAAACGCAGACGAGCGTAGCGCCCCCGTGAGGTTTCCCTTGTTCCCGGTGCGCAAATTATCCACGCCCACCACCGCGTGCCCCTTACCCAGCAGGCAATCGGTCGTGTGGCTGCCGATGAAGCCGGCGGCGCCCGTGACGAAAATTTTGGCCATCGTGGATAGGGTTGGGGACCCGGTCAGGTGGGGCAAGCTGTCATGTCAGCGTGTCAGCCCCGCCGCGAGGTCCGCCATCACCGCCGCAAGTTTGGCGGTCGTTTTTTCCGGCGACCCGAGATTGTCCCGGATGCAGTTGACCAGCGCGCTGCCGACGACGACGCCGTCGGCCTGCGCCGCGACCTGCGCGACCTGCGCGCGGGTTGAAATGCCAAAACCCACCGCCACCGGCAGCTTCGTATGCGCGCGGATGCGGGCCACGGCCTCGGGGACATTCGCGGCCGCGTCGGTGCGCACGCCCGTGACGCCCTCGCGCGAAACGTAATAAATAAATCCCGTCGTTACCGCCGTGATCTTGGGAATGCGGGCATCCGGCGTGGTCGGCGCGATGATGAAGACCGTGTCGAGCCCGTGTTTCCTTGCCGCCGTCAGAACCTCGCCCGCCTCCTCGGGCGGCAGGTCGAGCGTGAGCATCCCGTCCAAACCCGCGGCGACCGCGGCCTTGACGTAGGCCTCCACGCCATTGGCAAACACGAGGTTGTAGTACGTGTAAAACACGAGCGGCGCGTCCGGAAACTCGGCGCGCAAACGGCGCACGAGCTCGAGGACGCGCGCGGCGTTCATGCCGCTCTCCAGCGCCCGCTGCGCCGCGAGCTGGTTTGTCAGGCCGTCCGCCAGCGGGTCGGAAAACGGCACGCCCAACTCGAGGATGTCCACGCCTTGGCTAAGCAAAGTGCGACAGACCGCCAGGGACGTGTCGAAATCAGGGTCACCCGCACAGACGTATCCGACAAAAGCGGCGCGGTTTTGGGCTTGGGCGCGGGCGAAAGTTGAGGCGAGACGGGACATGCGAAGGATTACCTCAGAGGCATTCCCGCCGCGGTGCAACGCCGCACTTGGGCCGGGGGACGCTCTGAGAAACCTTCCATCCCACCACGGATTACACGCAGGCTAGCCCTGAGATCACACGGACACGACCAAGGATCACTTCACGACCAATCTGTCATGCCAAGTGTAACGAGGAATCCAGTTGGAGATCATCGCAGTCTTCGACCGAGACGCACTGAATTCCCCGCTGCTCTCGAAATGACAATCTCTGAGTCGGTGGATCGGGATTGATTCGTGTCCGTCGTGGAATCCGTGGTTAATTCCGGAGTGCGTTTCCGCCTACGCCAGGTCGAATTCCACCAGAACGGGCCGGTGATCCGAGAGAAACGAGCGGACGACCAAGCTGTGCGGGGCCAGACAACTTGGGGGCAGGAAGAAAAAATCCAGCCGCCATGTGGGCAAGGGCGAGGGAAACGTCTTTCCGTTGATCGGATGCAGGCCGTAGTCGTAATAGTCCGAGAGATGGCTGAGCAGGGCGGCGGTCGCATCCGGACTGGTGCCGGGATTGTTGAAGTCGCCGCAGATGATCGGCGGCACGTGCCAGTGCGCCCGCCGGGCCCGCTGCGTCTCGCGCAGCCAGGCCAGCAGCCGCCCCAGCTGGCGAATGCGATGCTCGCGCGAGCTGAAGTGCAGGTGCAGGTTCACCATGGGCACGAGCCGCCCCTCGACCTCGAATTCCGCGAAGAGAAACCCCTTTTCACCCACGCTGGCCTTGCCAAAGACGATGGTCTCCGTCGACACGATGGGATGGCGCGATAGGAACGCGTTGCCGTAGCTAAGATTGAGTAGGCCCTTGCGCCGCGTGTTAATCCCGAACACCCCATGGGGAAAGCCGGAGTGCAGCCGCAGGTATTCGAGGTGGTCGAAATTCCCCGCCCAGCGCGAACACTCGTCAATCTCCTGCAGGGCAACGATATCGGGCTGGAGCCGGACAATCAATTTCGCGATCTTGCGGAGATTGTTGCGGAGCTGTTGGGCGGAATTCAGCCCTTGGATGGGATTGAGCCCGCGGGCATGCGCGATGTTGAAGGTGAGGAGACGCAGGCGGGGCATGGTGCTAGGCGCAGCCTAAAACGCGCCCAAACCGGGGCAACGGCAAAGGCCGGGAGAGCAATGACAGTCCGAGCCCGGCCCGGGAAGTTCCCCCCCCGCGACTACATAACCTGCTCTCCATCAAATGGGGCGGCCAACGGGACTCGAACCCGCGACCCCTAGATTCACAATCTAGTGCTCTAACCAACTGAGCTATGACCGCCGTAAAGAGCGGGCGAACCTCGCGAGCCAGTGCAGCACTGTCAATCCCATCCTCGGACGGATGCTGGAGCAGTTTGGATGGCGGAAGGCACCGGCTTCCAGCCGGGTAAACCTGCGGCTGACCTTCGACCCGCTCACGGCGATCCGGTCGAACCGGGAAACCGCAGCCAAGGCCAAGCTCGACCCGGCGGCCTCCTCTCCTAGGCTAAACCCTCCATGCTGCCCCTCCATCAAGTTTGCCTGCTCTACCTGGCCACCGCCCTCTGCGCCTTCGCCCAGCCCAACCTCGAATCCAACGCCGGGATCATTTCCCACCAGACCCTGTTTCAGGATGACGAGATCTATGCGGCCTGGCCCGCGCTCGTGCGCGCGCCCAATGGGGACATCCTCCTCGCCTTTATCCGCACCGAGCAGCACTTGTCGCCGAATGCAGCCATTGTGACGATGCGGTCCCGCGACCAAGGGATCACTTGGTCCCAGCCAACCGTGGCCTACGATACGCCGATTGATGATCGCGAATGCGGCCTCACGGTCGGCCCGCAGGGGACTTTGCTCCTGCACGTTTGGTCGACGTTCTGGAAATCCGCGGACTACACGGCCTTGGCGGCCGGATCCTACCCGCAGCCGATGATTGAGCGCTGGATCAAGCAGGTCGACAGCCCGGCCTATCGGGCCGGGGGATCTTTCCAAGGTTCCCACATCCTCGTTTCGCACGATAGCGGGCTCACATGGTCAGCACCTTTGGCCGGGCCCGATACCATCCATGGCGGCATCACGCTGCAAAACGGTTCACTCCTGGTCGCCGCCTACCGGCAGGAGGAGAAAAGCGTCAGCATCTACACGGCCGTCACGCCGCAGGGACCATGGACCCTCCGCCATCTTGTGCGCTCGCCCACTCCGGAAACCCTGCACTTTGGCGAGCCCCACGTGCTGCAACTGCCCTCCGAGCGCATTATTGTGATGATTCGGACCGACGCCGTGCCCTACGACGATGGCCGCGCCGACCTGGTGCTTTGGGAAACCTATTCGGATGACAACGGCCAGACGTGGGCCAAACCGTTCCCCACGCCGCTGTGGGGTTTCCCACCGCACCTCACTTCGCTGCAGGATGGCCGCGTCCTCGTCAGCTACGGTTATCGGCGGAAGCCTTTCGGGGAACGGGCCGCCCTCAGCCCCGACGGTATCAACTGGGACGCCAGCCAGGTTATCGTGCTGCGCGATGACGCGCCGAATCTCGACTTGGGTTATCCGGCATCCCTCGAAGTTTCGCCCGGCGTCCTCCTCACGGTCTATTATCAAAAACCTGCATTGGACCCCGCGGACCGGCACCGGCACAAAACGGCCATCATGGCCACTCGTTGGCGCGCGCCCCCGGCCAAATAACGGGGGGCGTTTGGGCCCGGGTCACGGCTCAAGCTCCCACCCCCGGGCGATCTGCCCGACTTAACCAGCGGGGCGAATTCTAAGGTCGAACGGCAGAGCAAGATCGGTTCCGATGCCCGCCATGCTTTTCTGGCTGAAAAAAGCGGTCTCATACTGGCTCATGCCGCTGCCTTTCTGCGTCGCCCTGATGATCGCCGGGCTTCTGCTCCTGCGCTCCACACGCTGGCCCAAGGCCGGACGCCGGCTCCTTATCAGCGGAGTCCTTTTGCTCTTCATCATGAGCAACAAACAGGTCGGTCAGGCCCTGCTCCGTCCACTGGAGACACAATACGCCGCCCAATCCGAGTTCACGGCCGGCGCGGCCCTGCCCGTCCCACTTGCCCGCTGCCGTGCGATTGTCGTGCTCGGCGGCGGGCACTCCGACCAAGCCGGCCTTTCCGCCCTCAACCAGCTCAGCTCGTCAGCGCTGTCGCGCCTGATCGAGGGAGTCCGCCTCGCGCGACAGCTCCCCGAGGCCACCTTGGTCGTTTCCGGGCCGGGCTGGAGCAAACACAGTCCCACGCACGCCTCCGTCCTCGCTGCCGCAGCGGTTTCGCTCGGCATTGATCCCCGACGCATCGTCCAAATCGACACCGCCCGTGACACCGACGACGAAGTCCAAGCGGTGAAACAGCGACTCGGAACCGACACCCCCTTTGCCCTCGTGACCTCCGCCTGGCACATGCCGCGGGCGATGGGATTGATGCGCCGGGCCGGGCTTTCACCCCTCCCCTGTCCCGCGGATTTCCTTTCCCGCGCCAATCACGAGAAACGCGCCGGGGACTGGCTGTTTGATGTGTCAGGACTCCAACAGAGTACTTGGGCCGTTTACGAGCGGCTGGGCGCCACCTGGGCGAAGTTGCAGGGGAAAATCTGATTTTTTGCCCGCGAATCGCCCGAATATCCGCGAATCCAAAAAATATCCCGAAGTCAGGCCCTCAGAATTCTCGGATATTCGCGCTATTCTCGGGAAACATTCCGGGGACTATCCATCCCGGGTTTTTGCCTCGCCAATACCCCCTCCTCCGTTACCCAAACTAACACCCTATGATTTCATGGCTTAAGAAGATCTTCGGCAAAGAGGACAAATTCTTCGACCTGCTGGAAGCCGGTGCCCAGGAGGCCAAAACCAGCGTCAATCTGCTCGCCAGCTACCTGCACACGCTCAGCGCCGGCGGCCCGCCGGCCAACCTCGACGACTTCGTCCAATCCCGCCGCAAGGAGAAGCGCATCCGCCACGAAATGACCGAGCAGCTCAGCCGCACGTTCGTCACGCCGCTCGAGCGCGAGGACATCGAGTCCCTCTCCTTCGCCCTCTACCGCATCCCGAAATCCGTCGAGAAGATCGTCGAGCGCCTCTCCATTTATCCCGGCCGCGTCCCGCATGCCGCCTTCCAGCGCCAAGCCGAGCTGCTCAACCTCGCGGCCGATGCCGTCATGTTCATGGTCAAGGAACTGCGCGGCGGCACGGACATGGAAAAAATCCGCGAGGCCAACGACCGGCTGCAATATGCCGAGGGCGAGGCCGACAAGGTCATGCTGACGCTGCTCAAGGACCTCTACCATGGCCCCTATGACGCCAAGGAACTGGTCATCCTCCAGGAGATTTACGAGATGGTGGAGCAGGCCGTCGACCGCTGCCGCAACGCCGGCAACATCGTCGTCCAGATCGTGTTGAAGCACTCTTGAGCCGGGCCCCGCCGACCTCATGACGCTCTTCCTGCTCGTTTTGCTGGCCGCGCTGGTGTTCGAGTACATCAACGGCTTCCACGACACGGCCAACGCCATCGCCACCGTCGTCTCGACCAAGGTGTTGTCCGCCCGCTGGGCCATTGCTTGGGCCGCGTTCTTCAACCTTATCGGCGCACTGACCGGCACCGCCGTGGCGACCACCATCGGCAAGGGCCTTGTGGACACGCACTATGTGACCATGGCCACGGTGTTGGGCGCGCTGATCAGCGCCATCATCTGGGGTCTCGTCACGTGGTGGCTCGGCCTTCCGTCCAGTTCCAGCCACGCGCTGGTCGGCGGGCTCTGTGGCGCCGCGCTGGGCACGGCCTCGGGTGATTGGAAAGTATTACACTGGTCCATCACCAGCGCCGCTGGCGAACACTCGGGCCTCTGGCCGAAAATCGTCATGCCCATGGTCCTCTCGCCTTTGTTGGGCTTTGTGGGCGGTGCGACCCTGATGTTTCTCCTCACGATCATCCTGCGAAAACTCACTCCTCGCGTCGTCAACCTCATCTTCGGCAAGGCCCAGCTGGTCAGCGCGGGTTTCATGGGTTTTAGCCACGGTTCCAACGACGCGCAGAAAACCATGGGCATCATCGCCCTCGCCCTGTTCACCGGCACCACCCAGGGCGCGTGCAAGGCCCTCCCCGAGTGGGCGGGCTTCCTGCGGGCCCTGAGTGTCCCCGTCTCGTGTTGGGTGATGGCCACCGGCGCGCTTGCGGTTGCCGCCGGCACTGCCGGGGGCGGCTGGCGCATCATCCGCACCATGGGCCACAAGATGGTGAAAATGCAACCCGTCCACGGCTTTGCCGCCGAGACGACCGCCGCAATTATCATCCACGGCGCCTCCACCTACGGCGTGCCGGTGTCCACCACCCATGTCATCGCCACTTCCATCATGG
>Ga0105047_10002078_pt1 | contig 35865 bp, 30 predicted proteins | sample MAT04_FD_78384 | JGI IMG/M metagenome (GOLD analysis project Ga0105047, IMG submission 78384) | Freshwater microbial communities from Lake Fryxell liftoff mats and glacier meltwater in Antarctica - MAT-04 (megahit assembly) | ecosystem: Environmental > Aquatic > Freshwater > Ice > Liftoff... | reverse complement strand
GGTGCGCCCTCCGAGCAAGCCTCCCGAAGTCGGTCGTCGTGCCGTATCGCGCCACGTCCTTGTCATGTGCACGGGACGTCCTTGTCATGTGCACGGGATGTGCACGGGAGCGGCTCCCGGCAGCTGGGTGTCTACTGCCATGATTCTTGCGCTGCACCGATTTGGGGCACGATTTCTTGCAGCCCGACCGGACATGGGGACATCAGGTCGTTGATGTGCGGGCTTGCCTTGCCTTCGGAGCTCAGCTCGTGCCCCAAGCCTTGTCGGGCGGAGTGGGGTCGGTATGTGCGTAACACAATACCCCCTATGGGTATATAGAGTGGGGTTGTGTCGACTCGTCGCACTCAACGTCGTACCGGCACCTTCGACCCGTTCACCGACCTCGTGATCGAAACCGCCACACCCCCGAACAGGAGCGCACAATGAGCACGACCACCACCTTCACCGTCAACGGAATGACCTGCGGACACTGCGTCGCTGCCGTCACCGAAGAGGTCTCCGAGATCGACAACGTCAACAGCGTCGAGATCGACCTAGCAACCGGCGCAGTCATCGTGCAGTCAGACGGACCCGTCGATCCCGTCGCCTTCGCCACAGCGGTGGACGAAGCCGGTTACGCGGTGGCCGGATGAAGACGCGCACCAAGCTGACGGCATTCGCCGCTGTTCTCGCCGTCACCTTCGGTGGCGCGCTGGCGGTTGGGGCGGCGGTCGGTCCGATCGACGTGGGTGATGGCACCAGCCACACCGTTCACACGCCAACCGACACCACCGGGATGGATCGTCCACGGGGTCTCGCCATTTCCGAAGCGGGATACCGCCTTGTCCTCGAGGCTGACACCGTTGGGGCAGGTGCCGCGCTGCCGTTCGCGTTCCAAATCGTCGACGACAAAGGGATGCCCGTCACACGGTTCGTGGAACTCCACGAACGGCAACTGCACCTGATCGTGTTCTCGCGGAACCTGGTCGACTACCTGCATCTCCATCCGGGCATGGATGCCAACGGCCGATGGACGGTTGAACTTCCAGCGCTGGAGCCTGGCTCATACCGCGTCTTCGCCGACTTCCAACCGGTCGGCGGCGACAACCTGACCCTTGGCGCTGACATCACCATTCCGGGCGATGGCGAGGCTGGACAGTTGCCCCGCCCATCTGAGGTGAGCACGATCGATGAGTACATCGTGTCGCTCTCAGGAACTCCCCGAGTCGGCGACACAGAACTGGGCCTCACCGTCGAACTCGACGGCGAACTGGTCCAGACCGATCCGTACCTCGGCGCTGCAGGCCACCTGGTTGCCATCCGTATTGGCGACCTCGCATTCCTGCACGTTCACCCGAATGAGACCGACAGCTCTTCCGTCATCGCCTTCACCAGTCAGTTCCCGAGCGCCGGTACGTATCGGCTGTTCTTCGACTTCTCACACAACAGTCAGGTCCGAACTGCCGCATTCACTGTGGTTGTTCCAGCAGCAACCGATGGCCCGCACGACACCATGACGATGAACTCCGCATCACTCGACGAGGAAGGAAACTGACATGTCCACCGAAACAACCCCGCACACTGGCGGGTCGCAGATCCAACTCGACATCGGCGGCATGACGTGCGCTTCGTGTGCGGCCAGGATCGAAAAGAAGCTGAACCGGATGGAAGGCGTCAACGCCACCGTCAACTACGCAACCGAGAAGGCAAAGGTGAGCTTTGACGAATCCGTCTCGCCCGCCGACCTCATCGCCCAAATCGAAGCAACCGGCTACACCGCACGCGTCCCACGAACGAAGTCGGCGTCGACAACCACCGACGAGACGGCACTCGCGCCGATCGACGATCCGACCGCTGCCCTGCGGCAACGACTGACGATCTCGGCACTTCTGGCCCTGCCGGTCGTTGCGATGGCGATGGTTCCGGCTGTGCAGTTCGACGGCTGGCAATGGCTGTCGTTGACCCTTGCCGCTCCCGTCGTGGTGTGGGGTGCCTGGCCATTTCATCGCGCTGCATGGGCCAACCTGCGCCACGCCGCGGCGACCATGGACACCTTGATCTCGGTCGGAGTGCTCGCTGCATTCGGCTGGACCCTGTACGCGCTCTTCCTCGGCGACGCAGGCGAACTGACGATGCGTCACGGGTTTTCGATCCGACCCGAACGGGGCATGGGTTCCAGTCAGATCTACCTTGAAGTTGCCGCCGGCGTGACCGTGTTCATTCTCGCCGGCCGCTACTTCGAGGCCCGCGCCAAACGCCGATCCGGCGCCGCCCTGAAGGCCCTCCTAGAACTGGGCGCCAAGGATGTCGCTGTCCTGCGCGACGGCACCGAGACGCGTATCCCTGTCGAGCAACTGGCCGTCGGCGACCGGTTCGTCGTGCGTCCGGGCGAGAAGATCGCCACCGACGGGGTGGTGGAGGAAGGAACGTCGGCCGTCGACGCTTCACTGTTGACCGGTGAACCGGTCCCGGTCGAAGTCGCGCCGGGCGATCCCGTTGCTGGCGCCACCGTCAACGCTGGCGGACGGCTGGTCGTGCTCGCCACCCGCGTGGGCGCAGACACCGCGTTGGCTCAAATCGGACGGATGGTGGAGGACGCTCAGACCGGCAAGGCGCAGGTACAACGCCTCGCCGATCGGGTCTCTGCGATCTTCGTCCCCATCGTCATCGCGCTCGCCTTCGCAACTCTCGGTTTCTGGCTCGCAGCCGCCGCCACTGACAACGCCACAACGGCGTTCACCGCGGCGGTCGCCGTGTTGATCATCGCCTGTCCCTGCGCGCTGGGCCTCGCGACACCGACGGCGCTGATGGTCGGCACCGGCCGCGGCGCACAGCTCGGCATTCTCATCAAGGGTCCGGAGATCCTCGAATCGACCCGGAAGGTCGACACCGTGGTTCTTGACAAGACGGGCACTGTCACCACCGGCAAGATGGCGCTTGTCGATGTCGTCACTACTGACGACACAACCCCTGACGAGGCCCTCTTTCTGGCCGGTTCGCTGGAGGACGCATCGGAGCACCCCATTGCGCGGGCAATCGCCGCCGGAGCTCGCGACCGCGGCATCGAACTGGCCGCGGTCGAGTCGTTCGCGAACACCGAGGGCCTCGGCGTCCAGGGGGTCGTCGACGGGCACGCCGTCGTTGCCGGTCGGGAACGTTTCCTCGTCGACTGGTCACTCCACCTCGCACCCGCTCTCCTCGCCGCCCGCGACGCGGCCGAGGCGGCCGGACGAACGCCGATCTACGTCGGTTGGGATGGTCAGGCCCGCGCCCTGCTTGTTGTATCCGACACCATCAAGGCCACATCGGCCGAAGCGATCAGCGGCTTGCGCCACCTCGGCCTGCGTCCGGTGCTGCTGACAGGCGACAACGAACGTGCCGCAAATGCCGTGGCCGCCCAAGTCGGCATCGATGAGGTGATCGCGGAAGTCCTCCCATCCGACAAGGTCGACGTGATCAAGCGCCTGCAAGCCGAGGGTCGTGTCGTGGCGATGGTTGGCGACGGGGTCAACGACGCAGCGGCCCTCGCCCAATCCGACCTAGGTCTCGCGATGGGTACAGGCACCGACGTTGCAATCGAGGCCAGCGACATCACACTGGTCCGAGGCGACCTACGCGCAGCCGTCGATGCAATCCGGCTTTCGCGTCGAACCCTGGCCACGATCAAGGCAAACCTGTTCTGGGCCTTCGCATACAACGTCGCAGCCCTGCCGCTAGCGGCCGCCGGACTGCTGAATCCGATGCTGGCAGGACTGGCCATGGCGTTCTCCAGCGTGTTCGTCGTGTCGAACAGTTTGCGACTGCGACGGTTCAAGTCGAACAGCGGAGGCCGAATGGGCTGATCGGTGGTTGCTTCTGCATCGAAAGAGTACCTGCCCGTTCGTGCGGGTCAGCCCTGGAACAGTGCCTGCATCTCGGTGATCTCGGCCTGTTGAGCAGCAATGATCTGGTCGGCGAGCGCCTTGACGCCGGCGTTCGAGCCGTCGGCCTCAACCGTCTGCGACTGGCTGACCGCTCCCTCGTGGTGGGCTGGCACCGATGTTGGGATCGAGTGCGATCTCGGCCATCTCGATCGCCTGTTCGTGGTGAGCGTTCATGGGCTTGGTCACGGTGCCTCCATTGGCGGCTCAGCGGTTCAGCCGAACCGCGCCAACGTCTAGCCACTTGCGACACTTGGCAAGAACGAGTAGACAATGCGGAGTCGGCTCGTTCCGTGGGCCGCACCGACAGGAGTGACCCCGCATGTCTCAGCCGCTTCCCTTCAGCCGCCGAACCCTCCTTCAGGGTGCCGGCGCCAGCACCCTGCTGCTGCTGCTCGCGGCCTGCGGCGACGACAACGCCAGCAGCACCACCACCGGTGGGGGCGGCGGCGGCGGTCAGGCCAGCGCGAAGGAGATCGACACACTGACCGTGGCGTTCCCCAGCTCGCTCTCGAACATCTACCCGGGCCAGGAAGCCGGCAACTTCAACTACTACGTAGCCGCGCTGGTGGCCGAGGCGCTGGTCGCCCCCGACAGCACCGGCAAGCTGGTCGGTGCGCTCGCCGAGACTTGGACGCACCCCACGCCCACCACCTACGTGTACACACTGCGCAGCGGTGTGACCTTCAGCGACGGCTCGCCGCTCACCGCCGACGACATCGTCTACAGCGTGGGCGTTGCCAAAGACGAGGTGATGTCGCCGAACACGTCGTACTACTGGGCGAACGTCGACTCGGCGGAGAAGACGGCCGACAACGAGGTCACCATCACCCTGGCGTCACCCGACGTGGCGTTCGAGTGGGGCCCGTGCGCGGCGAACGCGATGTGGGTGACCGCCGAGCGATTCATCACCGCCGCCGGTGGCGAGATCGGCACGCCGGCTGGGCTGCTGGTGGGCACCGGCCCGTACAGGGTGGTCAGCTTCGAGCCCGACAAGGGCGTCGAGCTGGAGCGGGTGGACACCTACTGGGGCGGCAAGGCACCGGTGAAGACCGTAAAGATCGAGTTCATCCCTGAGGAGACCACTCGCGTGCTCGCTCGCCAGTCCGGTGACATCGACATGGCAGTGAGCATCGCGCTGGACCAGGAGCAGCAGTGGACCGAGACCGACGCCACCGACGTACTCTTCGCCCCCGACCGCAGCTTCGTGTGCATCGACTTCAACACAGCCGTTGAGCCGTTCGACGACATCCACGTGCGCACCGCCATCGCCCACGCCTGCGACCGGGCCACCTACGTGGCCAAGCTGCTCAACGGCCACGGCGAGGTTGCGACGGCGCTGACCGTGCCGCAGCAGATCGAATCGGTGGTCGGCGACCAGGCCCGTGCGAAGCTTGCCACCGTGTTCGAACTGGGCTTCGACCTCGAGGCCGCGAAGGCCGAACTGGCCAAGTCGAAGGTGCCAGACGGCTTCAGCTGCAAGGTCGGCGTGTCCTCGAGCGCGCCGCAAGTCAGCCAGTTCTTCCAGTCGCTCGCCGACACGGTGAAGGACCTCGGCATCATGATCGAGGTCGAAGAGATGCCGGTGGAGCAGTGGTACGACACCATCGGCTCGGCCGACTGGGGCCTTGCGTACATGTGGTACTTCAACGCCACCGGCGACCCGGCCGAACTGATCAGCTGGTTCCTGGCCGAGGGCAACCCGGCCTCGTACGCCAACGAGGAAGTGGCCGCACTGCTGCAGCAGCAGCGTGAAGAGGCCGACCCGGCCAAGCGCGTCGACCTGATCATCGAAGCGCAGACCGTGGCGATGGCCGATGTGCCGTACGTGCCACTGTGGTGGGGCGAGGCTGCTACCGCCATCAACGACAAGTACACGATCGAGGATTTCGGCCCCTACACGCTGCTCTCGCCGTGGACGACTCGCATCCTCACCAACGGGTGAGAGGCCTCTTCGCAAAGGGTTCCGTCGCGCGCTTCGTCGCGATCCGTCTGGCCGCGACATTCGTGCTGCTGCTGGCGTTGTCGTTCATCGTCTTCGGGTTGTTGCACCTGACGCCCGGCGACCCTGCGCGCAACCTGCTGGGCCCGAAGAACCCATCGCCGGAGGCGCTCGCCGCCATCCGCGAGAAGTACCGGCTGGACCAGCCGTTCCTGCGCCAGTACGCCCTGTGGTTGGGCGATGTGGTGCGGGGGCGGCTGGGCACCAGCATTCGCAACAACACGCCGGTCACCACCTTGCTGGCCGACCGTGTCGTGCTGACGTTCCAACTGGCCGTCTTCGCATTCGGTCTCACCATCGTTTTGGGGGTTCCACTGGGCATCGCCGCGGCATGGCGCGCGGGCTCCGCATTCGACCGCACGGTCAGCGTCACCTCCATCGTCGGTGTTGGCGCGCCGAGCTACGCGGTCGGGCTGCTGTTGCTCTACGTGTTCGGGGTGTGGCTGGACATCTTCCCCGTCTACGGCAGCGGCGACGGTGGGCTGGACACGTGGTGGCACCTGGTGCTGCCGGCGATCACGCTCGCGTTCGGCATCGGCGCGCTGGTGTTCAAACTCACCCGCACTGCGGTGGTGGCTGAACTGCAGCAGGACTACGTCGCATTCGCGTACAGCCGCGGATTGGACCAGCGGCAGGTCAGGTTGCTGGTGTTGCGCAACGCGTTGATCCCGGTGGCCACCAGCCTGGGCCTCGTCTTCGGTTTCCTGTTCGGAGGCACCATCCTCGTGGAAGTGACGTTCGCGCTCGGCGGCATCGGTGGCCTGCTGGCCAGCTCGGTAACGTTCAAGGACATCCCGGTGGTGCAGGCCATCACCCTGCTGACCGCAACGGTGATTGCCCTCACCGCGCTCGGCGTCGACCTGCTCTACTACGTCGTCGACCCGCGGGTTCGAAAGCGAGGGCTGGGATGAAACGCCCCCCGCTCACCCCCATCATCGCAGCGGTTCCGCTGGCGATCGTCGGCGTGTTCGTCGTCGGGTCGTCGTGGCTCGCGCCCGACGCGACCAACCAGGACATCCTCACCGGCGCGACGCCGCCGGGCACCTCCGGGCATCCGTTCGGAACCGACCAGTTGGGTCGCGACATCTGGCAGTTCGCGTTAGCGGGCGCCCGCTCGGCCGTGGTCGGGCCAATCGTCATCGCGCTCGGCTCGATGCTGATCGGGCTGGTGTTGGGCACCATCGCCGGCTACCTCGGCGGCTACCTCGACCTCCTGCTGTCGAAGTACGCCGACCTACTGCTCGCGCTGCCCACCACCCTGATCGCGCTCGTGGTGGCCGGCCTGGTCGATGGTGGTTACTGGGTAACCGTGCTGGTGCTGGTGGTGCTGTTCTCACCCACCGACATTCGCATGGCCCGCGGTGCAGTGATCGCGCAGTCAACACAGCCATACATCGAGTCCGCGCGAGTGCTCGGCCTCAGCCGGTTCCGCATCATGTTTCGCCACGTCGTGCCGAACGTGTTGCCGATCGCCTTCACGACGATGCTGCTCAACGTCGCGTTCGCACTGGTAGCGATGTCGGCCCTCTCGTTCCTCGGGTTCGGGGTGGGGCCGGGCACGCCCGATTGGGGCCGCCAGCTCAGCGACGGCCGGAACCTGATCGGGCGGAACTGGGGTGCCGTGGTGGTGCCCGGCGTGCTGATCATCATCACCGCGGTCTCGGTCAACCTGCTGGGCGACTGGCTGCAGGAACGCTACGAACAACGGGGAGTGCAGCGATGAACGCGCTCGAACTGGTCGAACTGAGCGTCATCGGGCCCGGCGGCCCGATCGTCACCCGCATGGATCTGACGGTTGCGCCGGGGGCAACAGTTGCGCTCGTCGGCGAGTCCGGTTCGGGCAAATCGATGACCGCGAAGGCGCTGACCGGGCTGCTGCCACGCGGGGTGACGGCCACGGGCACGATGCGCTTGGGCGACGATGAGGTGCAGTTGGCCGGAGGGTCGAAAGCGGTGGCGCACCTGCGCGGCCGGCGCATCAGCCTGCTCCTGCAGAACCCGTTCACCAGCCTCAGTCCGGTGCATCGCTGCGGCGTACAGATCGCCGCCGCACTACCGTCGGGCGCCCGCGCAGACACTGCCGAGGTGCTGCGCCGCCTGGAGGAAGTTGACCTGCCGGCGCGGGTCGCGCGGCAGTACCCGTTCGAGTTGTCGGGTGGCATGCGCCAGCGAGTGGCGCTCGCGGCCAGCCTGGCCGCGGACCCGCAGGTGCTGATCGGCGACGAGCCCACCACCGCGCTCGATGTGACGACACAGCGCGAGGTGCTGAACCTCATCGCACGTATCCAGCGCGAGCGTTCGATGGCGCTGCTGCTGATCACCCACGACCTCGGCGTGGCCCGTGAGCGTGCCGACGAGATCCTGGTGATGTACGCCGGCCGCCTGGTGGAAACCGGGCCGCGCGGCGAGGTGTTCACCACTCCGCGCCACCCGTACACCGCCGGATTGCGCAACAGTGAGCCGCCGTTGGCGCACCGGCTGGAGCGACTGCCGGCTATCCCCGGGTCCGTGCCGCGAGCCTGGGACGTACCGGTGGGTTGTGTGTTCGCTGCACGCTGCGATCTAACCGTGGCGCGCGGCACCACCGAGACCCCGGTGCTGCTGACACAGCCGGGCGAGCACCGGGCCGTGGCCTGCTGGCTGCCACTAGCGGATGGCGAGCAGGAGAACCAGGTCATCGTGGCCGAGCCTGCGAAGCCGACCGCTCCGAACGGCAACGAGCTGGTGGTGGTGAGTGGGCTGACCAAGCGGTTCTCCCCCGACACGCCACCAGCGCTCGACGACGTCAGCATCACCATCGGGCCGGGCGAGGCGGTCGGCATAGTTGGCGAATCCGGCTCCGGCAAGACCACCCTCGCCCGCTGCCTCGTCGGCCTCGAACTGGCCAACAGCGGCACCATCACCTGGGGCGGCGAGGAAGTTGGCGCACGTCGCGCACAGATCGTCTTCCAGGACCCGACTTCGGCACTGAACCCGGCGATGACGATCGGGGCGACCCTCGGTGAGGCGCTGAGGGCGGGCGGTCGCGACCGGGCGGAAGTGCCGGCCCTGCTTGACTTGGTCGGCCTGCCTGCGCAGTACGCGCGGCGCCGCCCGAACGCCCTTTCCGGCGGCGAGCAACAGCGCGTCGCGATGGCGCGCGCATTGGCGCCGCGGCCGCGCCTGCTGATCTGCGACGAGCCTGTCAGCTCGCTGGACGTGTCGGTGCAGGCACAGATCCTCAACCTGTTGAACGACTTGCTGGGTGAGCTGGGCCTGGCGCTGCTGTTCATCACCCACGATCTGGCAGTCGCCCGCCAAGTGGCGAACCGGGTGTACGTGATGCACCATGGTCGCGTGGTGGAATCTGGAGTGATGGATGAACTGATCCGTGCGCCACAGAACGACTACACCCGCGAACTGTTCGCATCGGTGCCCGGGAGATGAGCGTGCCGAACCCAGCCGAGATCGGGCATGACCACCGAATGCCCAGCGACGAAAACGCGCTGGTGCGCACCGCCGTGGCCGCGAACATGCGACGAGCGCGGCTTGCGCACGGGATGAGCCTGCGCGACATGGCGACGCACACGGGGCTCAGCACGGCGCTGCTCTCGCAGATCGAGCGCGAGGTCGCCAACCCCACGGTCGCCGCGCTCACGCGCATCGGCCAGGCGCTCGACATGTCGTTCGCCGAGCTCACCCGAAGCGGGCTGGCGGCGCCTGAGATCATCCGCCGCGAAGAGCACGACGGCGATGGGCCACGCGCTCGCATGCTGTTCTCGATGATGGAGCGCCGCCGGTTCGACATCTCCGAAGGCGTGTTGCCGCCGCACACTGCGGGCGTGGCCAGCGACCATGGGCGCGGCTCGGTCGAGCACGGCTACGTCGTCGCCGGCGAGCTCACGCTCACCGTTGGCACCGACACCTACATGCTTGCAGAGGGCGACGCCGTGCGCTTCGCGTCGTCCATCCCTCACGCCTACAGCACCGGCGATGTTCCAGCGACGCTGCTCACCGTCGTCGTCTACGCCGACGAGTGAACCCGAGCCGCTGATGTCCACCACACCCATCGCCGTGTCGACACGTCGCCTGCTTGCACTGCAGGCGCCCAGTCACGCGTCGCTCTCACCCGACGGCGAGCGGCTACTGCTGAGCACCACCTGGGTGCCGATGGGCGAACCGGCCGAGCGGTTGCAGACGTTGGTCATCACGGTGGCCACCGGCCAGCGCCACGAGCTCACGTTGATGGGGCCCGGAGACCATTCACCGGTGTGGGCGCCCGACGGTGTGCGCCTCGCGTGGTGCGCGACAGCGAACGGCGTCGCCGGCATCGCGGTCGCAGCGACGGTCGGCGGACCGGTGCAGTTCATCGCCACCGACGCTGAGCCCGATGGCCCGCCGGCGTGGTCACCCGATGGCAGCCGACTGGCGTTCCCCGCGAGGCGTGGCGTCGCCGTCGATCGCACCCAGCCGTTCCGTTGGACGCGACCAATCCTTGCGTACGACGGGTTGGGCGCGCTCGACGACCCGCCGCAGTTGCGGATGCTCGACGTGGCCACCGGCGAAGGGCAGTGGTTGACGAACGACGAATGGCGTTGGGGCGCGCCGCGCTGGTCGCCCGACGGCAAGCGCATCGCTGCCACCGTCAGCCTCGACCCCACTGGCCGCACCGGCGGCTCGTCGCTGCGCTTCGTTCACCTCGACGGCCGGATCACCGAACCGGCCGTGCCCGCCGGCCGTGGGGTGGTGCCCGCTTGGCTGCCCGACGGACGGCTGGCCGCGCTGGTCGCCGAGCCGCGCACCGGTGCCCTTGGTGGCGCGGCGGCACTGTTCATCGTCGAAGAGCAGGTGCGGCGCATCGATCTGCCGAACCTGTTCGGCGACGTGTATGCGGACAGCCCGGCAATCCTGCCCGAGACGTACGAGCATCTGCTGCTGGCCGGCGACGACGGCAGCCTCGTTGCGCGCACCGGAGCCCGAGGACGAATGGGTGCCGTGCGCGTGCACCCCGACCGGCCCGATGCGGTGGAGGTCTTGCTCGACGGGGACCGCTGCTGCACCACTGTTGGTCTGGCCGCCGGGCGGTTGTTGTTCACGACGCAGGACAGCACCGCGCCCGTCGACGTGGCCGTGCGCGACGCCGACGGCAACGAGCGGCTGCTCACCGACTTCGGTGCTGCGCTGCCGGCCATGCCTGACGTGCGCCGGTTCACGGTGGACAGTGACGGTTGGCCGATCGATGCATGGCTGCTCACTCCCGTGGGTTCGACGACGCCGCTGCCCACCATCGTGCTGCTGCATGGCGGCCCGCACTTCACCTACGGCGAAGGCTTCCACCTCGACGCGCAGGCCTTGGTGGCCGCCGGCTTCGCGGTGCTGTACCCAAACGTGCGCGGCTCCACCGGTTACGGCGATGCCTTCGCACAGGCCGTGCACGGCGACTGGGCCGAGGGGCCGACGCGCGACGTGTTCGCAGTGGTCGACCACGCAGTCGCGCAGGGCTGGAGTGACGGCGGCCGGTTGGGTGTCACCGGCAACTCGTATGGCGGCTACCTGTCTGCCTGGCTGGTGGCCACCACGGATCGGTTCCGTGCTGCCGTCATCGAGAACCCCGTCACCGACCTGGTGGCGATGTACGGCACCAGCGACATCGGCGCCACCTACTTCCCGCCGCAGATCGGTGGCCGTCCGCACGAGGCACTGGACCGCTACCGAGACCAGTCGCCACTCCTGCAGGCTCATCGGTGCACGACGCCGTGCTTGTTCGTGGTGGGCGACGAAGACCGCCGTTGCCCCGCGAGCCAAGCATGGTCCATGCACCGTGTGTTGTGCGACGTTGGCACGACCAGCGAGATGTTGGTGCTCCCGAACAGCTCGCACGAAGGCAGCACCTACGGCCCCATCGCCGGCCGCCTCGCCCACGACGACGCCCTCGTGGAGTGGATGACCCGCTGGCTGTAGCTGGGGCAAGGTCCGCACGGCCAAGGTCAGTAGCGGCGGCGTACCTGGTTTCTGGGTGTGTTTCGTCCCGCATGTCGGGACGGAACACACCCAGAAACGCGATGGCCGCCCCGACCGTGAGGGGCATGCCGCCGGCGCGCAACTCAGGCGGGTGGTGCCGGCTCGGTGGCGGCGGGCTGGCGGCTCTGTGGAGCCGTAGCGTTCGAGCTGGCCGGAGGTGACGCCACCAGCGATGCCGTCAGGCCGACGATGGCAAGACCCATTGCGAGTTCCGCCCCGAGCACGCGCCGCAGTGCTGACACGTCGCCGGCGTCGACCGTGTGCTCGCGGAAGCGTCGGTTGACGCGCCGCCGGTTCGCATCGGCGAGGACCAGCATCACCCCCAGTGCCGCAACCTTGGCGATGAGTAATCGGCCGTGTGCATCGCCGAACAGCTCGCTCGGGCCACCGACCAGTCGGAAGGACTGCACGACACCAGTGATGACGATTGCTGCAACCGAGGCGGCGGCGAGTCGCGAGAAGCGGTGCATGATCGCGACCAGCGAGCCAGGCGACGACCGCGGGATCGCGACCAGACCGACGACGGCGAGACCCCCGATCCACGATGCGGCCGAACCGTGATGGACGACGTCGATCGGCACGCCGATCCATGGCCAGCGCATTGATCGTGCGTGCCCGGCGAACGACCAGGTCGCGAGCATCGCCAGCGAAAGGAGCGCGAGGACGTACGAGTAGATCTGCGGGCTGGTGGGGCGATCGTGAACGACGAGCAACCAAGTGACCGCGACCAACACGATGCGAAGGACCAGCGCCATGCCCGCATCGGTCTCGGTGGCGGTGCCGACAGCAGACCACGCGGTCCATGGCTCGCTGCCCGCAATGTCACCGGCGATGACGAGCAGTTGCCCGAACGCCCCGAGGGCAACGAGTGCGAGCGCCGCCTCCGTGATCCAGCGCAGGACACCGACGCGGGCCACCTCGCGCCAGACGAACGCCTCGGTGATGACGAGGCCCGCGACCACCATGATCGCCAGGTACGAACCGAAGCGGAGCAGCCAGCGCACCCAGCCCGGCAACGACCAGTCGCCATCGTTGGCGACTGCCGCGACCGTCGGCTGCGCTGTCGTCGGTGACGGCACCACCGACTCTGGGCCCGCGGAACCTGGTACGACAGCTGCCAACTGCATCGTGAACTCGACCCGTCCCGAGATGGCATGACCGTCGGGGCTGACCAGCCGCCAGCGCACCGTGTACGGGCCGTCGGCCAACACCGGCAGCGGCGTCACGACTTGGGTGGTGCCGTTCGGTCCGTGTGTGCTGCCCGGCAAGTCCGTGCGCACGCCGGAGGGGTCGGTGAGTGTGACCGTGAGCGTCTCGAGCGGTACGTCCTTGGTGAAGCCGAAGGTGATGGCAGTCGGCGCAACCGTGACCACCTCGCCGTCAGCGGGTGTGCTGGTGTCGAGCGAGTTGTGCGCGAACGCCGGACTCGCCAAAGCAAGCACGGAGGTGAGCGACACCAGGATGAGGAGCAGGAGACGACGAAGCATGGGGGCGACGAGAGCCACCATCAGAGGTGCTCTACACGGTGTAGGAGAGTAGTCGACAGCGGTGACCGAAGCCCCTCACCTGCCACCGGTGCGCCAAGGCGTCGTCAGAGAGCGCAGAGCTCGGCGACCATCAGCACCACATGATGCCACTGGTACAGCGAGAAGGCGGTCAGCATGCCGAGGGCACCGAACAGCAACAGCTTCGATGGCGACCTGAGCGGCAGGGTCGGCGGCGCCAGGAGCGCAGCGACACGGGCCGGCACACCGAGACCAGAGAACGCCAACGCTCCTGCCGGCGACGTACTGCGCAACGCGACTCGACCAAGCGTGCGCGCGACCAACTGGCGATCGCCGCACTTCGACACTGCATGTTCGTCTGCCCAACGCTCCAGCGAGAACTGCACCCGCCGGGCGAGCGGCAACAGCGGCGGCAGCACCGCAACCGCCAACTGCGCAACCAGCAGGAACCGATCGTGTCGGTGGCTGGCATGAGCCTGCTCGTGGGCGATCACGATGGTCTGCTCGGCCTCGTCGAGCATGTTCACCAACGACGACGACAGCAGCACATGGCCACCTCGCCCAGGCAGCGTGACGGCGAACACCTCGTCGTGATGGGCCACCTCCACACCGTCGGAGTGATGATGGCGCAGACGTCGGTAACTCGCGAGGGTGCGGCCCAGCCGGGCGATGCCCAACACGCTGAGCAACACCGCTGGCACGCCGAGCCACGGACCGATTGCCTCGTGAAGGCCGAAGGTCTCCGCGCACCAGTCGAGCCGCCCGTGAAGGAATGGCAGGTGGGCCAGATAGCCGATGGCGACGAGCCACAACGTAGGCATTGCGGCAGCAGCAAGCACCACCACGCACAGGGTGGCGGTGCGAGCGGCCAGCGCAGGCGTGAGCCGGCGATGCAGCGTGGTGATCGCGACGGCGAGCACCGTCGCGATGGCAAGCGGCGTCAGCAGCGAAAAAGACATCAGCCGATGTCCTCGCCCAGCATCGTGCGCAGCGCCGCCACATCCTTCGTGGAAAGGGTGCCCAAGAACCCGGCGAGCACGCTGCGCTTGTCGGTGACAGCGTTGTACACCTCGCCGATGCGCCTGACCGCGAGTTGCGATTCGTCGAACGCTGCCTCGTACACGAACGCGCGACCAGCCTCGCTCCGCGACACCAGGCCCTTGGCCTGCAGCCGACTGAGAACGGTTGCCACGCTCGTGTAGGCGAGGTCGACCTGCAAACGGTCACGGATGTCGCCAGGCTGCAATGGGCCTTCGGCAGACCACAGCACCGCCATGATGTCGTGCTCGAGTGTTCCGTCAGGGCGTTTCGTCATGGGTGACCTCGTTTGCACAGGCTAGCTGTCCGGCTGGTGCCGAGTGCCGTCGCGACAACATGTGCATGCACAGCAATCGACGCCCTGACGAGCGCAATGCGCCGTCCACATCTACAGTGTGTAGTAGTTGTTCGAGTCTCCGAAAGGTTCCCCCATGAAGCGCCGCACCCTCATCACTGCCTTTGCCACCGGCACCCTCGTTCTGGCCGCATGCGGTGGCGATCACAACACCCACACGACTGACAGCATGACTGACGGTATGACGGCAGCCACGAGCGGCATTCCCGCCGACGTCGACTTCAACGACGCCGACGTGTACTTCGCCCAGAGCATGATCCCTCACCACCAGCAGGCCGTCGAGATGGCCGACATCGCGCTGGATCCCTCCGTCGGTGCCGGCGAGCAGGTGCTGGACCTGGCCACCCGCATCCAAGGCGCCCAGGACCCCGAGATCGACCTGATGACCGGGTGGCTCACGGCATGGGGCCAGCCCTCGATGGACGAGATGCCCGACCATGACATGTCGTCGATGAAGGGCATGATGTCCGCCGACGAGATGGACGAGATGGCCACGATGACCGGCGCCGAGTTCGACACCATGTGGATGGAGATGATGATCCGCCACCACGAAGGTGCTGTCGACATGGCCCTGACCGTCACGACCGACGGCAAGAACCCCGATGTGAAGGTACTTGCAGACGCGATCGTCATCGCCCAGAAGAGCGAGATCACAGAGATGCAGGCACTGCTCGCAGGCTGACCGACCCCCGAGCGTTCGTTCGCCGTTCACTCAAGATGAATTGACTCATTATAGGCGGACCGTTATCTTGTGAACGATGCGTGACGACCACACTGTCCGAGCTGATCTCGCACGGCGAGCTGCGATGCACGCCGCGCTGGGCGAGCTAGCGCGGTTGGCCATCTACGACGACCTGCTGACCAGTGACCGGTCGCCGAACGAGCTCGGCCAGCGTCACGGCGTGCCCACAAATCTGCTCGCCCACCACCTCGCCGTGCTGGAAGCAGCAGGCCTCATCACCCGTGCCGCCTCGGCCGGTGACCGGCGCCGCAAGTACGTGCGGCTGGTACGCGAGCCGCTGCTGGGACACGCGCAACCCGAGCAGCAGCCGGTCGACGGCAGAGTGCTGTTCCTCTGCAGCCAGAATTCGGCCCGCTCGCAGCTGGCCGCCGCCCTGTGGACGGCTCGCAGCGGCCAGCCCGCTGAGTCGGCTGGCACGCACCCGGCAGCGCGAGTGCATCGCGGCGCGGTCGCTGCGGCACGACGGGCAGGTTTGGACCTCATCGCAGCCGTTCCGCGGCTCGTCGGAACGATCGACGCCGGCACTCAGGTGATCACCGTCTGCGATCGCGCCCACGAGGAGCTACATCCGTCGGGCAGCTGGTGGCACTGGTCCATTCCCGATCCCGTGGAGGCAGGCACGGCAGCGGCATTCGATGCCGCCGTTGCGGAACTCGATGCCCGCATTCGCACGTTCTTCCCTGCCGGTTCCACCCGCTCCTCGAGGGAGCGTCACGGATGAGCACTCGCATCGGCATCAACGGATTCGGTCGCATGGGCCGGCTGGTGGTGCGCGCCCTGCGCCACCACCCGGAACTGCAACTGGTCCACATCAACGAGCTCGCGGGCGACGCGAGCACGGCGGCACATCTGCTCGAGTTCGACTCCGTGCACGGCCGCTTCGATGGCACCGTTGCAACCGATGGAACAGCACTGACGATCGACGGCCACCCGGTCTCGTACTCCTCACACCCCACGCCTGGCGCGGTGCCGTGGGACGAGCTGGGTGTCAATCTGGTGATCGAGTCGTCGGGCAAGTTCCGCACGGTTGAACTACTCGAGCCCTACTTCCAGCGTGGGGTCGCAAAGGTCGTCGTCGCCGCGCCGGTCAAGGACAGCGAGGTCCTCAACGTGGTGATGGGCTGCAACGACCATCTGTACGACCCGCCCGCGCACCGGATCATCACGGCTGCCTCGTGCACGACGAACTGCCTCGCCCCGGTCGTCAAAGTGCTCCACGAAACGGTGGGCATCGAGTGCGGCGCGATCACCACCATCCACGACGTCACCAACACCCAGGTGGTCGTCGATGCACCGCACAAGGATCTGCGTCGCGCCCGATCAGCACTCAACTCGCTGATCCCGACCTCCACCGGTTCCGCCACTGCGATCACGATGATCTACCCCGAGCTCACCGGCAAGCTGAACGGACTGGCCGTCCGTGTGCCACTGCTCAACGCGTCGCTCACCGACGCCGTGTTCACGATGCGTCGCGACGTGACCGTCGCCGAGATCAACCAACTGCTACGAACCGCAGCAGACACCGAACTGAAGGGCATCCTCGGCTTCGAGACCCGCCCGCTGGTGTCGGCCGACTACACCAACGACACCCGCTCGGGCGTCGTCGACGGGCCATCCACGATGGTCATCGACGGCCGCATGGTGAAGGTGCTGATCTGGTACGACAACGAGTACGGCTACGTACACCGGATGGCCGAACTGGCCGCGAAGGTCGCCCGGTCAATCGCACCGGCAGCCCTGGTCGACCCGGCCAATCGCGGATGAAGCTGCGCAACTACACGCTCGTCACCGCCGGGTACTGGGCGTTCACGCTCACCGACGGTGCGTTGCGCATGTTGGTGCTGCTGCACTTCCACGAGCTCGGGTATTCCCCGGTGGCCATCGCTTTCTTGTTCCTGGCGTACGAGTTCATGGGGATCGTGACCAACCTGCTGGGCGGCTGGGTGGGGTCGCGTACGGGCCTCAACCGCACGCTCGTCGTCGGGCTCGGACTGCAGATCGTGGCATCGATCGCGCTGACGTTCCAACAGCCCAGCTGGCAGGAGTGGGTGTCGGTCGCGTTCGTGATGACCGCTCAGGCGCTGTCCGGGGTCGCCAAGGACCTCACCAAGATGAGCTCGAAGAGCGCCGTCAAGGCCGTCGCCGGCGACGGTGCACTGTTCCGGCTCGTCGCCATCCTCACCGGTTCCAAGAACGCACTCAAGGGAGTCGGGTTCTTTCTCGGTGCCGCGATGCTGGGCTGGATCGGTTACGACGCGTCGCTGTGGGCGATGGCCGCGATGCTCGCGGTCACCGTCGTCGCGTTGACGATCCTGCTCGACGAAGACATCGGTAAGGCCAAGAAGAAGGCGCCGCTGCGCTCGATCCTGTCGAAGTCGACCGCCATCAATCGCCTGTCAGCGGCCCGCTTCTTCCTGTTCGCCTCTCGCGACGTCTGGTTCGTCGTTGCACTCCCGGTGTTCCTCGACGAGACGCTCGGCTGGTCGTACTACGGCATCGGCGCATTCCTGGCTGCGTGGGTGATCGGTTACGGGATCGTTCAATCGTTCGCCCCCCGTTTGTTGCGCGGGAGCGCGACTGCAGAGCTCGACGAGATCCGTGCTGCTCGACGGTGGGCGCTGATGCTCGCCGCGGTGTCAGCCCTGATCGCGGTGGCCGTCGGTCTCGAGCTGGGCACCACGGTCGCAGTAGTCGGTGGGCTGGTGGTCTTCGGCGTGGTCTTCGCGATCAACTCGTCGTTGCACTCGTACCTCATCCTCGCCTATTCGGACGACGATGCCATCTCGCTCGACGTTGGCTTCTACTACTCGGCCAACGCAGCCGGCCGTCTGGTGGGCACGCTGCTCTCGGGCACGCTCTACCTGTGGAATGGCCTCGCCAGCGCACTGTGGGGCTCCGCCGTGTTCGTCGTCATCACCTGGCTGCTGACCCTGCGCCTGACGCCGCTGCCCGCTGTCGACCAGTGACGCCGGGCGCGCTCACGCGCCGGCGGCAGCCGCCTCACGCCCGGCACGCCGGCGCACCGTGCGGCGGATGGCGAGCACGCCGAGGTCCAGAACCAGCAGCATCACCATTCCCATCAGCAGCAGTGGCCGTTGACGGGTGACATCGGTGGCAGTGACGGTGGCCCCGGCGCCGGAGGCTGCAAGCCGCCATTCGATGCTGCCAAGCGATGGCGCGGGAACCTCGACATCGACGACTTGCTGCCAGGTCTGACCGGCGGCAATCACACCTGGGTCGTCGAGGACCAGGACCGCCAGGTCGTCGTCACTGCGGCCAGCCGAGCCGGCCAACGACACTTGGCGCAGCGTCACCGTCGAACGGTTCTTCACGGTCACCGTCACCTCGTAGGTTGCCGCGCCGCCGAGACTGGCCTTGCCCCGGGCGAGCAAGCCCTCCGGTGCCGCGCGAGCAGTGATCGACACGGCCAGAAGGTTGCTGAGCGTGGAACCTTCCGTGACCGGCGCGACCGGATGACCGGTGAGCACGATCGGTGCGACCGCGATCTCGTCGTTCGTGCGGCTGGACACTCGGATGACGCACGGGCAGGGGGCCGGCGGCGCGGCGATCGGGATCTGCGCGATCGTCGAGGTGCCGTCCGTGTCCAGGCGCAGGCCCTCGCTGGCGAACATGTTGCAGTCCACCGAACCGCGACGAGCCTCGTTACCGCACACCGAGATCGTCACGTTCACGGCATCGAACCCGTCGATGGAAAGGCCGACGCGGTCGCCGGGGACGATCTCGTCACGGTCGAGGATGACCACCGGCCCAGTCGTCGTCGACGACTGGGCCGCGACCTGTGGCGCGGCCAAGACGGCCGAGCCCACGAGCACTGGGCACAGCGCCCGACGGAGGAGACGACCGATCGCGATCACGTGAGCTGCGGCTCGGGCTGGGACTCGAAATCGGTTGCCGTCTGCGACATTGGGTCGGCCACCGGGCTCGGGGCGACCGCGGCCGCACGATGGCGGAGGTACGCACGGCGAGCGCGCACGCCGAAGAGGATGAACAGCAGCACCAGCAGGAACGTCAGCGGAGGCGCGAACGTGAGGTCCTTACCGGTCGAGGCTGCGACATCTGTCGATCCATCGAAATCGGCGGGTACGACATGCACCGTTGTGAAGTCGGCCATCAGGGCCGGAACACCATCGATCTCAGCGACGAAGCTGACGTCCTCGCCGGGCAGTAGTTCGGGAACCTCGGGCAGCTTGACGGAGCGTTCCCCCAACCCAAAGGGGCCGGCGATGGCGACGGTGACCGCGCCGCTCAACCGGATGTTGCCAGTGTTCTCGATGCGATAGGTGACTTCGGCGGACCCACTCAACGAGTTGAGGGCGTGGGTGTAGCTGGTCTCCACGTCGGCGACGGTCAACTCGGGCAACAACGGCCCATTGACCCGGAGGTACAGGCGAGTACCGGTGCGCCGGTCGAGGGTGACGGCGGCTCCTTCGGGCCCGGTGCCGATCGATTCGCTGGACGCGAGGATGGCGCCCGTGTGGTCGCCGGCGGCGGCATCGACCGGGATCTTGATCGTGATCGGCATCGTCACCTGCTGGCCAGGAGGAACGGTGACCAGGTCCTGCGGGAACGTCACCCACGAGCCGACGTCGACGGGCTCCTGATCGCCGGGCAGCAGATCGAACTGGCCTTCCGCGTTGTTGAACGCATCAGTTGAGTACACGCGGAACGTGAGCTGCACGTTGCCGAAGTTGAACAGGGTCACCGAATCTTCGATGACTGCGCCCTGGTCGGCTTCATAGGTGAGGTCCGGTCGCTGGCCGGCGGCGTCGGCCTCCAGCGAGCCGGCGGGCGAGAGCGCCCAGCTCTCCTCGATCACCAGCGGCGGTTCGGTGGTCGCCGTTTCGTCTGGCGCGGCCGTGGACGACGGCGGCACCTCCGGTGGCGCCGTGGCTGCCGCGCCGAACGCGGTCGCCGCGGACGCGACAACGGCCACCGACATGGTGGTGGCCCACAGAACGAGACGTCGCCTGGTGTTCATAAGAGTGATCGATGCCTTCAGGGTGCAGAACGGCGGGAGGTGTGGGCCGGCCGGAGCCGACCCACACCATCTCGTCGTTGGTTGATACGAGGGTTACTTCAGGGGAATCAGATGACGGTGAAGGTCAGCGTCCCGTTGTAGGTGCCCGCACGAGCGGCCACCGGGATGAGGAGCTTCAGGCGGGCATCGAACGAGGCGATGCCCAGGCCTGCGCCGGGCGCTGCCGACGACAGGACCGTCGGCGTGGCCAGGCCAGCGGCGGTGGCGGGGAGCACCGTCGCACCGGCGACGGCAGTCTGGTTGTAACCGGCCAGGGTCAGATCCGAGTCGTCGGTGACGACGGGGGTCCAGCCGAGGTGGTTGCCACTGAACGAGGAGCCGAGACCGACGACGTCGAAGCCGCTCATCGTGCCGTTGACCGTCCAACCGGTGTCGGTGTCACGGGTGTCCGAGACGGTGACCTGGTTGATGCGACCGTTGGCTGCGTAGTACTGACCAGCGACCGTGCCGGTGGTGACGTACTGAGCGGTACCGAGATCCACACCACAGTGCGTGGGGTAGGTCGGGGTCGACGGGCTCGGGTAGTTGACGAACTGCGGGTCACCGATGGCGCCACCAGCGGTGAGCGTCGGGGCCGTACCGGTCTGGTCAAGCGACGCAGCCAGCGCAGCGAGCACGCCGAAGCCGGGGGAAGCCGGCTCCGAGGGCAGGGCACCGTAGACGCCGCAACGCTGGGTCAGCACCAGGGCACCTGCGGGGCGAACCACCGTGACGTCCTGGATGATCACCTGGGCAGCGTTCGGCGTGGCCGAGATCGATGCCGAAGTGCCCACGTACGGGAGGGGGTGGGTCGGGGTGACCGTGAAGGTGTACAGCGTGCCGGGGGCACCGTTGACCACCAAGCTCGTCGAGCCGGCGGCAGCGGTGAACGGCGCACCGGCGACCGCCGGGCTGACAGCAACGGTGTAGCCGGTGGGGGCCACGCCGGCCGGGGTGACCCAGCTGAGCGTGACGTTACCGGTGCCGGGCGCCGCAGCCAGGCCCGTCACCGCGGCACGGGGTGCCGGGTTCGGGGTGCTGTTCACGGTGTTCGAGGCAACGCTGGTACCCACGGTGTTCGTCGCGGTGATCGTCACGGCGTACTGCACGCCGTTGACGAGGCCGGTCAGGCTGAACGTGGTGGAGCCGGCGGCAACCGCCAGCGTCACGATCGGACCGGAGGTCGGCACGGCAGTGACGGTGTACCCGCTGGCTGCCGGAGTCGACGCGGCGTGGGTGAACGTGCCGGCCAGCGACTGATCGCCCGCCGTCAACGTGCCACCGAGCACCGGTGCGGCCGGCACTACGCCGAAGGCGTAGTTGATCTGGGCGGGGCCACCGGTGGCAACGTTGGTAGTGATGGTCATCGGTGCCGACCAGTAGCTGACCGTCTGACCGGCGAGGTAGCAGGCGAGACCGATCTGGTAGGCGCCCGGCGATACCAAGCCGGGAGCGAACAAGCCCATGCTGCTGGTGCTGAGGCCCGTGACGAGGCCGGTCGTGACCGCCGTGTTCTTGTTCACGATCGGGCTGAAGCCAGTGGTGAACAGTGGCTGGACGAAGCCTGCGGTCGCCGAGGCGGGTCCGAGGCTCGAGTAGGTCAGGGTGGCCGGATCGATGCCGGACCCGACCATGAACGTTGCCCACTTGTAGCCGCCAGTGGCGGTGTCACCGGGGCACACGGCACCGGAGGGGGGCAGCACGGTCATGGCGGTGCTGCTGTTGCCAGTGAGGGGCGACAGCGAGGCGGGGCCGTTGGGAGCTGTGAGAGGCGGTAGAGCGCTCACGGGGGAGGTGGCGAAGCCGAGGGCGAGGGCAGCCAGTGCGGCGGCTCCACCCATGACTCGGGTGAACTTTGAACTCATGGAGGAATGTGTCCTTTCAGAAGGTTTCGAAGTGAGGCTTGAGCTGGTTTGGGTGTTCGAGCGACCGGTCACAGCTGACCGGAGAGGAGGGTGCCCTTGGTGGCGGTGGAGCCACAGCTGGGGTGCACGAGGAAGCCGAAGGCGTTGACAACGGCGGTGCTGCTGCACAGCGCCGAACCGGCACCGACGAACAGCGTCTTGAGGTCGTCGTTACCGAAGGCGCTGGTGATCACCGCGGTCGGAAAGACGTTGTAGACGCTGCGGCCGAAGACGGAGTCGCCGTAGAACGTGCCGTTGGGCGTCAGGGTGGGTGCCGACCCGACGATAGGTGAGCCCAGGTTCGTGCCACTGCCGTTGTCGCTGATCGTGCCGATGCCCACGCCCGCAGGCGGCGCGCCGGGGGCGACCAGGTTCGACTTGGCGATGAACGCTCCGGCCGAGAAGCCGATGATCACCTGGGTGCCGTTGACGGCCGCATCGGCTGCGTCGCCGCGGGCCTTGAGGTCGTCACCGTTGTTCTCCTGCGCACGCACGCCGACGCCGAGCAGGTTGTTGCACTCGGTGGTCGCCGTGTTCTCCTGCGGGACAGTGGCAGTTGTCACTTTGTTCCAGAACTCGAACGTCCCGGAACCGGCCTGAATGCCGCACGGAAGAATCCGGACGCCACCGATGACCTGCACGCCGGTGGTGAACAGCGAGGTCAGCTGGGCACGGGTGTGGCTCGTGACCGGGCTGCCGTCGGTGCGGTACGAGGCGAAGCTCACACCGTCACGGCCGAACGGGATGTAGGTGAGGTCGGTGCCGACGTCACCAGCGGCTGGGCCACTCGACGAACGAGCGAATTCCACCAGACCAGCGACGTCCTGTACGCCACCGCAGGCGGCGGTGCCGTACTTGGTGCCGTCAATCGCGCGGCTCAGTGCACGGCGGCCCTGAGACGAGCCGTTCGGACGGGTGAAGGTCGGGCCGCCCACCTTGGGGGTGATGCAGTTGTCGGCAACTCCGGCCGGCGGCGTGGCGTCGAACGAGATGACCTGACGAGCGCCGGACGCCAAAGTGCTGGCGATCGGGTCGTAGTAGTTGCCGTTGGTGTACCCAGCGGCCGCATTCATGACGTCCTGGGTGGTGTCGGAACCGACGCCAACGGCGGCGGTCAACTGCTTCGGATCGGCAGTTGCCGAACCGCCGGTGAAGGCGGTGGCAAGTGTGGCGGTGAGTGCGACGGCGAGAGCGAGTCGCTGCTTGGCGGATGAGTTCAACATGGTGTTGTGGGTTGTCCCTTCGGGTGGTATGCCGCCCGGTTTCCGTCCGGGCAACCGCACTGTGACAGCCCAACCTGACGCCAACTTGGCCCTCAGATGAACGCTGAGCGTTCTGCTCGAGGGTTCATCCGGTGGACACCTGGCGGCTATCCGAAACGTCCGTTGACGTAATCATTCGTGCGCGGATCCTGCGGCGAGTTGAACATCGCATCGGTCGGGCCGTACTCCACGATCGCGCCAGGAGTTCCCTGCTCAGCGAGGAAAAACGCGCACTGCGAGGAGACACGTGCGGCCTGTTGCATATTGTGCGTGACAATCACGATCGTCACGTCGCTGACCAGCTCGACGATCGTCTCCTCGATGCGCCGCGTGGACGTCGGGTCGAGCGCGGAGCACGGCTCGTCCATCAGCAGCGCGCGCGGCTTGATGGCGAGCGCACGAGCGATACACAACCGCTGCTGCTGGCCGCCGGAGAGACCGCCACCGGGCTTGCGCAAGCGATCGCGTACTTCTTTCCACAACCCGGCCTTCGACAGGCACGACTCGACGACCTCATCCTTGGTGGCGGCACTGGCCTTCACGCCGGTGAGTCGGAAGCTGGCGAGCACGTTGTCGTAGATGGACATCGCCGGGAACGGGTTCGGCTTCTGGAAGACCATGCCAATCTCGCGTCGGGCATCGGTGACCTTGCGTTCCGAGTCGTAGACGTCGTGCCCGTCGAGCAGCACCTCGCCGGCCATCGCTGCCGCGGGGATCATCTCGTGCATCCGGTTCAGGATGCGCAGGAACGTCGACTTGCCGCAGCCGGACGGGCCGATCAGCGCCGTCACCTGGCCAGCGGGCATCATCAGCGACACCCGATCCAGCACCTGATGACTGCCGAACCAGGCGGAGATGTCGCGGGCGTCGATACCGGCGAGCCCGCCGGCATGAGCAGCGGCCGCATGCGCCTCACCGTTGGAGGAGTGCATCACTGCTGCGAGCGCAGCGAGCGACTGGGAGATCTCGATGGTCTCGGTCGGCGCGGCTTCTGCGACAAACAGCGGCGCAAAGATCGCCTGCTCCTGCGTGATGCTCGTGGCTGCAACGGTCGACTGGTTCGCCGCTGCCAGCCACGGGTCGAGCACTGGCCACGGCTCGAGCGGTGGCATCGCCTCGAGCACTGCCATCGGTTCCAGCACTGCCATCGGTTCGAGTGGCGGCATCGCCTCGAGCACTGCCATCGTTTCGAGCGACGGCATCGGTTCGAGCACTGCCATCGGTTCCAGCACTGCCATCGGTTCGAGTGGCGGCATCGCCTCGAGCACTGCCAGCGCGTCGGACGTTGCCATCGGTTCGAGCACTGGTTGCGGGTCGAGCACGGCCCACGATTGTTGGTGCACCACCTGCACCTGCGGCAACGAGTCGATCGCCCGGCGCAACGTCGGCACCTCAGCTGCTGGGACTGCGACGCCGAAGTCCTCGATGCCGGGCACCACGAGCATCGTCCAGCGACCTTCGTCGGAATGCACGACAGTGGCCAGCTCGTCGACCAGCCACGACCACGAGATTTCGCCGTCGACCGCGGTGATGCGCTGGTCAGTGACGGTGACCTGTGCTGGGTGCAGTTCGCTGACGACCGCGTCGATACGGGAGGGGTCGCCGCGCACCAACTGCACCACGGTGCCCTCGGCGAACGACGCCAGGACGCGCTCGGGGCGCGACCCGTCCACCCCTTGTGGCGCGAATGGTGTTGTCCCGGTGCTCATCTTCTCTCGACTCCTTCTTCCGTCACGTGTGGACGACTCGACGCCTCGCGGGCGGCGGTCACATCAAATTCGGCAGTAACCGGGCGAACTCACCCGACGCCGACAGCCCAACGAGGACCAAGGCCGGCATGAAGACGACCCACGTCTGAACATGACCCCAGCGATGCCATGACCAGACCGCCGCGAGCGACAGCACGATCAGCGCTTGCAGCCAGAACGCCATCACCCAGAGGGTGCGGGCATCGCCGGCCATCAAGCGATCTTCAATTGGCAGTGAGCCGGCGCTGTACAGACGGGCCGGGCCGATAACGGCGCCGGTGGTCATCTCGGCGTCGACACGAATCGCGCCCTCGGGCATGAACGCCCGGCCACCGGCGGTCACCAGCGTCAGCCGGCTCCCGCCCGCGGCGACCGGTGGCGGCGCGGGATCGCCTTCGAAGCGCACCCCGATCACGGTGTACTCGAATTCGCCCTGTCCGGTTGTCGCGGTGATGATGTCGCCTTCGCGAAGCGAAACGATGTCACTGAACGGCCCGCCGAAGGCGGCACGCCGGCCGAACACCACGGTGGTGCCCACCTGGCCCGGCAACATGGTGTCGCGGCGATGGCCGGGCCCGTCGAAGAGCACGCTCGCGCTTGTTCCTTCGCCCACCACCTGCTCCAGTTCGATGCGAGGTATCTCGAGGAAGGCGACCGGCGTCCCCGGCGTCAGCTCGGCACCGTCGCGATCCGTCGGGCCGAGCGGCGCAGTACCCTTCGCCAGGTCGGCCCGGAACAAGTCGAACGCACGACCCTGGGCCGCCGACTGCTGCAGCCCACTCACCAGGAGCAACTGCAAGAACAGGCTGCCGGTCAGGACGAGCACGAGGACCAGCACCGCGCGAATCAGCTGAAGGCGCGGGCTCAGCGGCGGCGCATCGCGACGGGGTACGCGCTCCGCGTCGCGCCGCCTACCTACCTTGCCGGTCGACGCATCGTCGGCCGACGACGACCGAACAGACGTGCGTTCGAGCGAGACCGTGGCAGTCATCGCGAGTCGGGCAGCACGCGCAGTGGGCGACCGAGCAGAATGGCCATGCGGCCGAAGACCAACAGCAGCACCCCCCAGAGAATGATCGGCAATGGTGAGCTTCCCGTCGCCGCCAGCTGCCCCCCACCGGAGGAGCCGACGCGCACGGTCGTGGGCGTTCCACCACCAGAGCCGACGGCTGTGGTGGTGGTGCCACCTGCCACGGTCGTGGAGGTGGTCGTTGCGCCGGCGACCGTCGTCGACGTCGTCGACGTCGTCGTCGAGCCGCCGGCAACCGTGGTGGACGTCGTCGGCGCAAGTGTGGTCGACGTCGTGGTGGTGGTCGGCTGCACCGACGGCACGGCCCACGTGATCTTCGAGGGCGCATCGTTGTTGTCCGTGGCGAACGTCAGCTGCACGTTCCAGTACTTGTCCAGCTGCGTGGGTCCGGCGGCGCCGAGCGTGCAGGCGAACCCGAGGTTGTAGGTGCCCGCGGGCACGATCGTCGGGCCATTGGCCCCGAAGAGCGCGAACGACATGGTAGGCAGCCCTGTGAGCAGGCCGGGCCCGCCCGCTGACGCGGCCACCGCGGTGTTCCTGTTGATGACCGGTGTGCCAGCAGCACTGAACATCGGTTGGCGATAGTTCGCCCCGGTCGCGGTCGGAAGCGGGCCGTTCGAGTCAAACGTGAGCGTGCTCGGGTTCACGGTCGAGGGCACCATGTAGCTCTGGATCTTGTAGCCGCCGCTGGTGGTGTCGCCAGTGCATGCTGCACCAACTGGCGGGCCCATCACGAACACCGTGGCACTGCCACCGCTGTTCAGCGGCTGCCCCGCTGTCGGGGAACCCGAGGGAACCAGGATCTGCAACGCCCCGCCGTTGATCGCAGCCGCGGACACCGAGCCACTGGCGCCGGAGCCACCTGCGATGCCGAACACCAGCATCCCTGCCGATAGGCCCGCTGCGCAGCGAGCGAGATCGCGGGCCACCTTGCGGCGGCGTGTGGAACGGATCATTTTGACTCCTTCAATCGTGTGGCGCGGCGTTGTTGACGACCCCACCACAGGGCAACGACAAGTGCACAGAGGGCGACGGCGGCGAACACCGGCGTCACCCAATTCGTGGACGATGAGGCAGCGCTTGCCAGCGCGGCCCCCTGGGGTGGGTTCGTGAGACGCCACGTCAGCGGCTCGGACGAGTCACCGCTCGATGAGCTCAGGCTCACTTCGATGTCCCAGTACTGGGCGGTCTGGCGGAAGTAGGTGCAGGCGATGCCCATGCGGTAGCTGGCGTCGGGCAGCGTGCCGGGCGGATACACCGCGAAGCTCAGGCTGGGGACGGCTGAGATCGCGCCTGGGAGGCCGGCCCCGCTGTTCGAACGGGTCAGGATGTCGGTGAACGGAGAGGTGCTCACCTCGTAGAGCGCGTATTGGTTCTTGCCCTCGGGGCCGTTCACCCCGTACGCGATGTCGGCGGGATCATCCTCCACCGGAATGATGAAGCTCTGCACCCGCCACTGATCGTGAAGGCTGTCGCCCGGGCAGGTGGCTCCTGGCGGCAACTGCAGCTCGAACACGGTCGCGCTCGTGCCACCCGCCAACGTCTTCGTACGATTCGTGGCATCGATCGGAACGACGTCACCGAGGTCGACAGCTCCGCCGGGAAGCGTTGGAACCGTCGCCCAGACAACCGGCCCGGTGAGCAACCAGGTCAGCAGGACGACGACAGCGGCGAGGACGGCCCTGACCCAGCGTGTGCGGCCTGTCCCAGAGCGGGACGATGACTGCTGCATCACTCATCCTCGATCAGGCTGATGGGGGTGGGGGCGCCGGCGGCGCGACTGCGCCGTCGAGGGCGCTTGGTGATCTCCATGACACCCCATGCAGAGCCGATCATCATCGCACCCAGGCCGGGTACCGCGAAACGGCTGCGGGCCACGTTCACCACCGGCGTGAGGATGGTCGGTGCGGCCGTCTCCGTCTCGGCAACCTCCTCCACCGTTGTGGTGGTGGCGGCGGCGGCTTCAGGGATCGTTGTCGTGGTGACGGCGGTGCTCGGTGGGACCGCCGGTGGCAAGGTCGTCGTCGCCCGCCTCGGCGTCGTGGTGGTGGATGTCACACGTGGCCGCGCCACGGTCGTGGTGGTCGGCACCGGGTCAGGCTCCGGCACCATCGTTCTGATCAAGGTTGCCGCCGCCACGGACTGTGCCTGCAGCGAGGCCGGCAGCGGTGCGTAGCCGCGGGGCAGCAACCCCAACTCGAGACCGGGTACCTGCCCAGGACCGACTGCGTACTCGACGAAGGAGGCGTACTGCGAGCGGGCCACCGTGTCGAGCGCGAGTGGCGAGATGGCCGCGTACGTGAGCGACGTCAACGGATATGCGCTCGGTGCGCTGGCGGCCGGAGCGGGTTCCAGCACCGTCGGAACCGACTTCGATGCCATCGAGGCTGCACCGGCGGTCAGCCCGGCGGTGTCCGCAGCGATGAACGCGCGTGTGGCGCCATTGTCGCCGGCGCGGCTGAGGCGAGCCGTCTGAAGACCGTACTGAGCAGCGGATGGGGTATCGGTCAGCGACAGCACGACGCGTCGCCCGAGGAACTGGGGCAGCTCACGGCTCCAGACCTCGCTCGAGCTCTGCGCAAACGGGTTCTCCACGATGCGAGCGTTCAACGAGGCGGAACGGCTGACCTGCGCCGATTCCGCAAGGCTGCGCGAGTACGGCATCCAGTCGGTGCCGCACAGCAGCGGCGGAACGATCGAGTTGCCGTCACCGCGAGGCGGGGCCTGATAGCAGTAGGGGTCGCCCTTGGCGAACGAGCTTGGAAGCGGGTCGGCGAAGGCGATGCCGGTGGGGTTCTTCGCCGCCGAGGTGGCGTACACCGGGTTGACGGTCATGCCCCACTCGTCGGCTGAGCCATCCAGCCACGCCTTGGCCTCCGGATCGGCCAGCAACCACTCCCACACCTGCAGCGCGGCGTCGGAGTTGCCTGCCGGCAGTTGCAGACCGCTGAACGCCCGGCCGTCCGCGATCTGAAGTTGCTCGAACTCGGGGTTGAACCGCAGGAAGTCGGGGTCCTTGCCCAGGTGTGCAGGGTTCGCCGGCAACCACGAGTACGCCGGCGCAGCCTGGATCGTGACCTGTTCGCGGTAGGACTGCGTGAGCAGCTTGGCGACGAGGCGAGGCGTCAGGTTGAGCTCGGCGACGCGGACACCAGCCAACTGCTGCGCGTCGGCTGGCGCGTCGGTCTTCGGGTTGCGTTCGATGTTGAACCCGATGACGAGCCCGGAGAGACTGAGCGGCGCATAGACGAGGGGCTTCTTCGGGTCGAGGTTGGCGCTCGCCAGCGGACGCGACACCACCACCATTCCTGCTGCGCCGGAAGCCCTCGAGGTCAGCTGCTGGCGGGCCGACGAATCGCTGAGCGGCGCATAGGAGTACGGCGGCAGATCGCTGCTCGAGCACAGCAGCGGCTGCCAGCTGGCGACCGCGGGGAGGGCCATCTCGTTGCCGGCCAATCGGCGTTCTTCGTCGGCCAGCGAACAGGGAGAGTCCACCGGGTTGAACTCGATCGGGATCGCGATGCGGTGCTGCCAGGCAGTGGGTGCCACCGGCGAGGTGGCCACACCGAATTGTGATGCAGTCTCTGCGAACGGTGTTCCCACGTTTTCCTCGGCGGGTGCCCCACGGGGCACCACTACGATCCAACACTTCGGGATCTTCTTGGCGGTGCTGTCGGCAATGGGTTGCACCGTCTGGCCACAGCCCAGCCCGGACGACTGCACGCCGGTGAGCACCTGCATCAGCTCGGCGCCCTTGCCGTCGGGCCCGGTCACCGCTGCTGCGATCTCGTTGGTCGTCGTCAGGTTGTAGTACGGGTTGAGCCAGAAGTTGCCGCCGACCACGGACGGGTTGAACGTCGGGTCGGTCTGGATGTCGACCAACGTCCCGTTCACAGAGCGGAACGGCAGCCAGACGTTGGTGGTGCGAGTATCCAAGCGGCCGAGCGAGGCATCGAAGTTCGGCCAGTCTGAGCGCGAGACCACTCGGCTGAGCGAGAAGCCGCTGGGGTAGAGCCCGCCCGGCAATCCGCCGTAGGTGCCGGCAACAGCGCCCTGCACACACTGCTCGGCCGGCGGCCCCGGGTTGCCCGGCACGGTTCCATCGTCATCGCCCCAGCACTGCATGATCTGCAGGTAATGACTGCCGAATCGCCCTGGCCCGGCAATGGTCTGCTCGCCACCTGTCCACGTGATCGAGACAGCCTGGTTGGTCAGCTTCGTCGTCTGGTTGACCGTGATCGCCAGGTTGGCGTACAGGTCGCGGCCGTTCACGGTGCGAACCGAGTCGGTGGCCGCCAGCGACGTGTCGGTGCCCTGGCTACCAGCTAACGGTTCGGCCATTGCAACCGGGACCGCCGACGAGGTGACCAGCAGCAGCGCCGACCCCGCGATGAATGCGGCTCGAATTCGGCTCATGCCGTTGCCTTGCGCGCGAGACGTCGCCACACGAATGCAGGTGCGATCACCAGCGTCAGCGTCAGACCGACGATGAGCAGCATCACTGCGATCGACGAACTCCAGCCGGAGGCTTGGTTCAGCACCGTTGGGGAAATCGCACCGATGGCACCACCGCCCGTTGCGCCGCCGTCGAGCAGGCCGCCTGCCGTTGGGGCACCGCACACACCCGTATCGGGGTCGCACACGCCGCCCACGATCGGGGCACCGTCCACCGACGCGCCACCTGCCGGGGTCGTGCCACCGGCCACCGTGGTGCCACCAGCCGGCGTCGTGCCACCAGCCGGCGTGGTGCCACCAGCTGGCGTGGTGCCGCCCGCCGGGGTGGTGCCACCGGCCGGCGTCGTGCCAGTGGGAGTAGCGATAACATCGGTGGGCAGGCTGGACAGTCCGCCAGTGCCGTTCGAGCACTGGCTGGTGCCCTTCTTGTCACACTCCTGTGGACGGGGGGCGTTGTCGGCCAACAGGTTCGAGCCGTCCGACGCGAACGTCGGGTTCTTGCACGCAGAGATGTCGATGTCCTGCACGACCACGCCGGGGATCTTGCGAATCTGTTCAAAGCTCGCCTCCACCAGGTTGATCGGCATCGGCGAGTAGCCCAGCGAGGCAGATTGCTGCTGCGCCTGGCACATCGCGTAGTACGCGAACGCACCCAACGTCTTGCCTTTGTCCAGGTTGAACTGGCCCGCCACCTTGGTCGGGACAATCAGGTACGAGTATGACGACAGCTGGTAGCTGCGTGGGTCGGTGTCCGTGTACACGCCTTCCAGTTGCTGCGTCAGGTACACCGTCGGGTCGGACTCGTTGGTGTTGATCCTCGCCTGCAGCAACGACACCGCGACGTTCTCGGGTGTTGGTTCCGTGTAGTAGCCAGCGGTGTTCAGCACCTTCGCGACAGGGAACTGTGCACCCAGCGCGTACGAGTAGTTGACGTAACCGATCGCCCCTTCGGCGAAGCCCTGACTGACGTAACCGGAGACACCGAGGTCGCCCTGCTGGGCGATCATCCCAGGGATCGTCGGGTAGAACGATGTCTCGCCGCAGGCGGGAGCGCGCCCGGAGCGCTGGCAGTAGTCGTTCCACAGCCCGCCGTGCATGCCGATCATCCACTTGGTGAACTGGCCGCTCGAACCCGAGCCATCGGATCGGACGACCGGCACGATCGTGCGAGCGGGCATCACCAATCCGGGGTTGTCGGCCTGGATGACCGGATCATTCCAGGTGGTGATCACACCGGTGAAGATCTTCACCACGTTCTCGCCGGACAACCGCAGGTTCGTCACCCGCTCCCCATTTATCTGCAGGTTGTACATGAACGCCGTTCCACCGGCGACCACCGGAATGTACGCGTAGCTGCCGGGCGCGGGGTTCTCCGGAGCCGAGCCGTCCTCCGGTGCGAACTGGAACGGAATGTCGGAGGCAGCGAAGTCGACGGTGCCGTTGAGGAAGTTCTTGCGACCCGCAGTGGAGCCGGTCGGGTTGAAGTCGACCGTGATCCCGAACTGACGCACGTTCACCCGCATCGCATCGATGGCGTTCGCCGACCACGACGAACCTTCGCCCGAGATGCGCTGGTAGCTGCCTTCGGCGGCCACCGATGTCGCCGAACCGACCGAGAACGGTACGGCAGCGAGGCAAGTCAGGATCACGGCGAGGCGACGGGTGAGCCGACGGCGAGGTGAGATCATCGTGGTGGCTCCTGCGGGATATCGTTCGTCTGGGCTCGACGAGAGCCCTCGATGCGTGCCAGGTCGGTTGCCGACTGGCTGACGGTTGCGGCTGCCTGTCGCTTGGAGAGCTGCCCCGCTGGGCGGCCGCCGAGGATTCGGGCGATCGAGAACAGGATGAGCACCAGCACCATCAGGACCGCAGCCGTGGCAAAGCCGCGCGCCACCTGCGACGGCTGCGGCGAACGAACCAACTCGAACGCAGCGAGCGGAAGAGACACCATCGGCCCGTTGATGGGGTCGAGGTTCATCGTCGAGGTGAAGCCGGCCGTGAGCAGGATCGGCGCCGTCTCGCCCACACCGCGGGCCACGCCGAGAATCACCGAGGTGGTCAGGCCCGATCGAGCCGTCGGCAACACCACATGCCATACAGTTCGCCACTGCGACGCGCCCATCGCGGCCGCCGCTTCACGCAGGTTGCCGGGCACCAGCCGCAACACCACGTCGGCAGACCGGATGATGATCGGCAACATCATGATGCTCATCGCGATCGAGGCGGCAAGGCCGGAGCGCTCGTAGCCGAGGATCAACACCCAGGTGGCGAAAATGAACAGACCAGCAAGGATCGACGGAAGGGCCGTCATCGCGGTGACCACTGTTCGCACGAAGTTGGTGACCTTGCCGCTCGTCTCGTTGAGGTACACCGAACACGCGACGCCCAGCGGCACCGTGATCGCTAGCGAGATCGCTGTCATGATCAGCGTGCCGACGATTGCGTGGGAGATGCCACCCTTGTCCAGGGGGTCCAACGGCCCCGTCTCGCTGAGGTCCTTCACGTAGAAGTTGGTGTGCGTCAGCGCTTTCACGCCACGCAAGATCACGAAGATCACGACCGACGCGAGTGCGACGAACGCCACGACCGCCGCGGCGCACAGCAGTACGGCCATCACACGGTCGACGACAGCCGGCCGGTCCTCGGTGATGGACACGATCGCTGCGTACGTCAGCAGGAAGACTGCGAAGAACGCGGCGACGAACCCGAGATCGCCGCTCAGCGGGGTCAGGCGGCCGAACAGCAACGCGGTGGTGCACAGGCTGCTCAGGGCGGCACCGACGAGCGGCAGCACGTCGTTCCGGGACAACCCGCGAGTGGCGCGGGGCTGGTCGGGCGGCGCGTCGGGTCCGGGTCGTTGCGGGAGCACCGTCCGCGCTGGTGACGTGGTGGTCGCCTGGAGGCGAGGTTCATGGACGATGGGGTGTTCCAGCAGGATCGTCATGCTTCGCTACTCGCTCCGGAACGGGAACGGGCCACGAACCACGACGCGGTGAAGTTCACGACCAGGGTGATGGCAAAGAGCGCAAGACCCGCCGCCATCAATGCTGAGCGGCCGAAGCCGGTGGACTCGAACGTACGCGCCGCAATCAGGCTGGAGACCGAGTTGCTACCGGACTCGAGGATGTGGAAGTTGATATCGAAGCGCGGCGAGATTATGAGCAGCACTGCGATCGTCTCGCCAAGCGCGCGTCCCAACCCGAGCATGGTGCCGCCGATGATGCCGCCGCGACCGAACGGGAGCGCGACGACGCGGATCATTCCCCACCGCGTGGAGCCGAGGGCGTAGGCGCCCTCTCGTTCACCGGCCGGCACTTGCGAGAAGACTTCTCGCATCACCACGCACGAGATCGGCATGACCATCATCGCGACGACGACACCGGCGATGAACGTCGAGGCGGTGTACACCGTCTGGCTCGACAGCGGACTGTTTGGGTCGGCACGCGCCACGTCCAGGAATGGCACCCAACCGAACCACGCGTTCAGCCAACGGGAGAGGCCGATGATCTTCCCCTGCAGGAAGAACAGCCCCCACAGGCCATAGACCACGCTGGGCACTGCGGCCATCAGGTCGACGAGAGCGATGAGCCACGAACGCAACCAGGTTGGTGCAACATCGGTGATGAACAGGGCGGTACCCATGGCGATGGGAACAGCAACCACGACCGCCACGAACGCGATGAGGACCGTGCCGACGAGCACCGCTGCGATACCGAACTGGTTGCGGTCCGGCTGCCACTCCGACGTCGTGAGGAACGACCAGCCTTTGCTCTGCAGCGCATCGCTCGCTTCCAAGGCGAGGAACGCTCCCACGGCCATCATCACCAGCAGCACCAGCACCCCGGAGGTCGTGACGCCGCCGAGGAAGATGCGGTCACCGTTCCCGCGTCGGCTGGTCAGTTCGCGCAAGCCGTCGGCCGGTGTGGTCGGCCGGTTGGGTGTGATGGTCGGTGGTGTGATCGTCGCCATCGGTCAGACCAGCCAGGCTGCAAGCACCACGAGCACGATGACCATGGCTGCGCCCATCAGCAGCACGTCGGGGTGCCGAGCGTGGGTCCAGAACGACTGCCGGGCGGGCGGTTCGGCTGCCGGCGGCAACGCCATCGGGTAGGGGTACGGATATGCCGGAGGGGCGCCCGGGTTCCAGTTGGGAGCGCGATTCTCGAGCACGGTCGCGAACACCGCCGCGAACACCCGGGCGAACGCCTCCGCGTCGACAACGACGTTGATCGGCGTCACCGGCGACATCGACGGCATGCCCGCTGGTTCGGCGTACGACGGCGCGGCCGGTTCGACCGGCACGACGACCGGCTGCACCAGCAAGACCGGGCTGGTTTCCAGGTCTGGTTGCTCGGCGGTCACCGCTGACGGCACCGGCACAGCCGGTTCCTCGGCCAACACTTCGACCGGCGCGACGGTTGGCTCCGCGACCTCGACAAGCGGCAACTCGACCTCGACAACCACCGGCTCGACCTCGACAACCACCGGCTCGACCTCGTCAACCACCGGCTCGACCTCGACAACCGTCGCAGCGGCCGCGGCCCGCGCCGTTGCTTGAGCGACCATCACCGATGCAGCACGATGGGCCGCCGCAACAGCTGCGGTCGCTTCCCCACGGGCCAGTGTCAGTGATTCCTCCAAGACCCGGCCACGCTCGGTGAGCAGCGGCTCAATGCGTGCACGCAACTGCTCGCGGGCAGCCTCGTGGTCACCGGAGGTGGCTTGCGCTTCGGCAGCCTCGGCCTCCTGCAGCGCGGCGCGCAGCTGCAAGGTGAGCACCGCGATGCCGGCTCGCGGGGTGAGCGCTGCGACGCCTGCGGACCGATCATCACTCATCATCGTGGCCCGGCTCCTGCTCGGCAACCGACGCCGTCGATGGCGATGGCG
>Ga0105047_10002074_pt1 | contig 35921 bp, 28 predicted proteins | sample MAT04_FD_78384 | JGI IMG/M metagenome (GOLD analysis project Ga0105047, IMG submission 78384) | Freshwater microbial communities from Lake Fryxell liftoff mats and glacier meltwater in Antarctica - MAT-04 (megahit assembly) | ecosystem: Environmental > Aquatic > Freshwater > Ice > Liftoff... | reverse complement strand
GTGTTGGTGGACACCGGGACAGGTGTGTTGGTGGACACCGGGACAGGTGTGTTGGTGGACACCGGGGCGGCGGCACAGGTCAGGGAAATGGTGTTGCTATCTAGCGTCACGGCACCCGTTCGCGCCAGGGCTCGCCCATTCAAGCGTACGCTGGTATTCAGCGTAATGCTCACAAGCGCGAGGACATTTCCTTCGAACTGCGTGGACGTACCGAGCGTCGCAGAACTGCCCACTTGCCAGAACACATTACAAGTGGAACCACCATTGATTACGATAACCGACGAGTTGGATGCAGTCGTGAGCGTGCTTCCGATCTTGAAAATGAAGACCGCATTCGGATCACCCAATGCGTTGAGCGTGAGTGCTCCCGTTAACTGGGCTGAAGTGGAGAAACAATACACGCCCGGGGTGAGTGTGAGACCCCCCAGATCCTGACCCGTTAGATCGACGTTGCATGCCTGGCCCGTAAGCGCGTTATACGCAGTCGTGACATCGCTCTGCGCCTTTTGTGCGACTGCAACACCGGCGTAGATTTTGCCCGGAGGAACGACAATCCCCGGGGGAAAACCGGTCACTGCGGTGCCTGGTTTGACACCTAGATCGCCGTTGACAACAGTCGGGCCGGTATTGGTCACCGTCGAGGCACCCAGGACTCTGAAGCTCTCGGCCGTACCCAGCGTCGGTGAGACACCCGATTGCGGAGCTGCGAACATCCTAGACATGGAACTGCCCGTTACAGGCAGCAGCACGGCTCCAATCAGCAAAACCGCTACCAAACGTGTGGCCTTAGGCATGGTTACTTCCTCCTGCGTGAAGCGAACGATGGACTGTTACCCAAGTCCCGGTTACCATGAACCGCGCTTTTTCAAGCCTCGGCTCTTGTGGCCAGATTTCACCTTTGCCCGTCGAGCATTACCTGACGCGGTGCTCCAGTTTTTCAGCCTGCCTGCGTACGTCGTGCGTGATCTTGCGCGCTTCGACGCCGGCCTGTGCCACCGCATCTTCCACAGTTTCGGCCGCCTGCTCGCGCAGTTCGTGGCTTTGCCGTTCGAGCTTCGCCCGTGTCTTCTTCCCCGATTGCGGCGCCAGCAGCAGCATGACCCCTGCACCCATCAAGCCGCCGGTCAGCAGCCCGGTCAGCAGCCCGGCCACCTGTTTGAGAATATTGCGCTTGGGCGGGCGAGCTTCGCCGCGCGTTTGCGCCACGACATCGTTCATGGTTTGGGCCGCCTGTTTGCGGACGTCATGCGTGACCTCGCCGACCTTGACGCGCGCCTGCGCCATTGCGTCGTCCATGGTTTCGGCCGTCTGCTTGCGGACGTCATGCGTGACCTCGCCGACCTTGGCGCGCGCCTGCGCTATTGCGTCGTCCATGGTTTCGGCCGTCTGCTTGCGGACGTCATGCGTGACCTCGCCGACCTTGGCGCGCGCCTGCGCCATTGCGTCGTCCATGGTTTCTGCCGTTTGCTTGCGAACATCGTGCGTGATCTTGCGCGCTTCGACGCTGGCCTGTTCCACCGCATCTTCCACGGTTTCGATTGCCTGCTTGCGCAGTTCGTGGCTTTGCCGTTGGAGCTTACCACGTGTCTTCTTTCCCGACTGCGGTGCCAACAACAGCATGGCCGTCGCGCCCGCCAGGCCGCCGCTCAACAGTCCAGCCAACAAACTGGTCCCAAAGCCTCCTGGCTCAATTGTGTCGGTATCGTGTTCGTGGTTATTGTTGACCATTCTGCGTCTCCTGTGTGAAAGTGCACTATGCGGCATTAGCCCGATGAGGCGGTAAGGCGGGGCCTTACCGCCTCATCGGGCGTCATAAGATATCACTGGAATTGCTGATTAAGCGTTGACCTTGGGTTCGTTCTTGGCGTCGTGAGCGATATCCTTGGCCTTGTTCTTGGCATCGTGGGCGGCGTCCTCGGCCGCGTTCTTGGCATCGTGAGCGGCGTCCTTGAGCGTGTTCTTCACGTTGTGGGCGGCATCCTTGACATTGTTCTTCAAGTCGTGGGCGGCATCCTCGACATCGTTCTTCGCATCTTGAACCGCATCCTTGGCCTTCTGTGTGTTGTCAGACATATGTTCCTCGCGCTTAGTGAAATGACAAACTGCAATCAAACTTGATCGATTAACGGCGTTTCCACTCGGCTCGTGGCCGTGTGCACACCGCGCCTTCCCAAAACGATTCAGCTTACACGACGACTCGGCGGCCTGACACCAGGCGGAGGAGGGCGATCAGGATCACCGACCCAATGAAGGCCACAACGATACTGGTGATATTGATACCGCTCACCGCATTCGGGGAGTTCAGCAACGCTCCGGCCAGAAAACCGCCGAGCACGGCGCCCACAATGCCGACGATCATGTCGCCGACGATGCCATACCCTCCGCCGCGCATCACCTGCCCGGCCAAAAAGCCTGCGATCAACCCGACGACGATCCAAGCAAGAATATCCATTGTTCACCTTCCTTTTTCTGAGAGAGGGCTGTTTTTGCCGATGTACCGGAAGATCACTCTTCCGTCTACACAAAGCATAACAGAAGGCAACAACCCAATCGTCAGCGCAAACGATAGGGTTTTCATAGCAAAAGAGCCGCGCTTGGGGCGGCCCTTGAACCTGTTGATGTACGCTGTTTGATGTACAGGTGCCAATTCGGATGGGAATTGGGCGATAGGGACGAGTGGGTCCATGCACCATAGCCTGTAGTAGGGCGAGATCATCTGGTTGATTCAATGGCTCTATGCGCGAGTTCGCGCCGCCCCAATTGTCGTAGGCAGTCTCACTTTCTGCCTTCGGTCACCTTTTGTGATATAATTGGTTTACAAGTGGGCTTGGTCCCATGAAGATGTCTGTTCGCAGCCCAGGCGTCGCTTGCCTGGTCTATTTTTTTGTTTTCCGCGCAAGGCTGGAAACACATCGTTGCGCAGAGCGGAATTTGGTGTCATGCGGCAAGGTTGAAGGAGTCTACCTATGGAGTCAGAACGCTATCTCGGCACCGTCCAGTGGTTCAGGTTCGAGCAGGGCGCATCATGCCCGAAGGCTGCCAATGTCACTCAGCAATGATCTCCTGCGGCCAGGCGATCCCATCTTCCACCCGCGGGTCGGTTTTGGCACCATCCATAGCCTGACGCGTCGCGACCGCATCGACCCGACCCAGGAGCCTACATCAGCCGGCGGCGAGTCGGACCGTGCGGAGGATTACTACGACATCCGCCTGGAAAAGGGCGGGACGCTGCTGGTTCCGATCAGTCGAGCAGAAAGTGTTGGGCTTCGCCGCCTGACCGGTGGCATTGAGGCGGTCAAGGCCGGTTTATATTCCCCCGCCCAGAGCTTGCCCGACAATTTCCGCGAACGCGCGACCGTACTGCGCCAGCGCGAGCAACTGGCCGAGCCGGCCGCGTTGGCCCATTCTGTGCGAGATATGTTGGCGCAGAGTCGCGGTCGCACGCTTTCGGCCGGCGAAAAGACGTGGCTTGATAAGTCGTGCCAGCGTCTCAGCACTGAGGCGGCGTTGGTCGATCACATCAGCCTGTTTGAAGCGCAGACTGCCATCTGGGCGGTCGTGCGCGAATTGAGCGTGCAATAATGAATCCCTTTTTGGACATACTCTGTCCAGATGGAGACCACTGCCTATGCCAGATTATCCTCCTGATTCGGTAGAAATGACTCACTTCCGCCAAGAACTGGCAGCGCGTGCTGAAAGCGAGACCAGGCTAGTGGCGATGGTAGCCGATCTGCAGTCGGAAATCGCGACCCGCGAGCAGACCTCGACGGCATTGGCGCTGCGCAACGCTGAACTTAACGGTGAACTCCAACGACGATTGGGTGAGAGCGAGAGCTTCGGACGCGTTCTCGTGAGCCTGCTGCAGAAGACCGTGCTGGAACAAGTACTGGATATTGTCTGTGCGGAAGCCCAAGGCCTGATTGGGGCAACGGGGAGCGCCATCCTGCTGCTGACCGACCAGGCCTGGCTAGAGGTCAAACACCGCTTGGGCCGGCCGTTAGCCGCCGTCGAACGCCTGCCCGTGGATGGCTCGCTGGCCGGCCAGGTCGTGCGCAAGGGTGAGCCGGTGCTGCTGAACGACCCGACCCTCTTCGCGCAGGCACAGGTCTATCAGTGGCCTGCGGATCTGACCGCACTGCTCGCCCTGCCGCTGCACGTCAACGGCGGGATTATCGGCGTGCTGGACGTCGTCAACAAGGTGGGTGGCTTCACCGAGGAAGATGTCCGCGTCATGTCGGTTTTCGCCAACCAGGCCGCCATGGCCATCGAGCACGCGCGCCTTCAACAACAAGCCGAGCAATTGGCGGTGCTGGAGGAACGGCAACGGCTGGCGCGCGAGTTGCACGATTCGGTGACCCAGTCCCTCTATAGCGTGACCCTCTATGCCAACGCCGCTGTACTGGCGCTGGCCGCCGGCAAGGGGGAGGTCGTGTCCGGCTACCTGGGGGAGCTACAGGAGACCGCCCGCGAAGGAATGCGTGACATGCGGCTGCTCATCTTCCAGTTACATCCACCCGTGCTGGAGGTGGAAGGGCTGGTGGCCGCCTTGCAAACGCGCCTGGCGGCAATCGAAGACCGCGCCGGCCTGCAGACCCACTTCCGCGTCGAGGGGGAGCGGCGATTGCCCATCGCAATCGAGGAAGATCTCTACTGGATCGCCCAGGAGGCCCTCAATAACGTACGCAAACACGCCGCGGGCCGGCACGTGACGGTGCATCTGCACTTCACCGACGCGAGCATTCGCATGGATGTGGTCGACGATGGCGTGGGGTTCGATCTGCAAGCAGTGCGCGCCGAAGGGCGGGGCAGCGGCGGATTGCGCAGTATCACCGAACGCACGGCGCGTCTCGGTGGGCAACTCACCTACGCGAGCAAACCAGGTGAAGGAACACGGCTGACGGTCGAAGTGACGCTATGATTCGAGTTTTAATTGTTGACGATCATGCTATTGTGCGCAAGGGCATTCGTGCCTTACTGTCTGAATCCGATGGATTTGAGATTGTTGCGGAAGCGGCCGACGGGCAAGAAGCGGCGCTACGTGCGCAGGAGACCCAACCTGACGTCATTCTGATGGATCTCCTGATGCCCGTCATGGACGGCATCGAAGCGACGCGCCGGATCACCGCCCAACAGCCAGGGGCACGTATCCTGGTTTTGACCAGTTTTGCCGCCGACAACAAGCTGTTTCCCGCCATCAAAGCAGGGGCGCTGGGATACCTGCTCAAAGACTCCTCGCCGGAGGAGTTAATCCGGGCCATCCGCCAGGTGCATCGCGGTGAGCCAGCGCTCCATCCAACCATCGCTCGCAAGCTCCTGCAAGAGGTCGCCCATCCGGCTGAACTGGAACCCGCCCCCGAAGCGCTGACCGTGCGCGAACTGGCCGTGCTGCGACTGATTGCGCAAGGACTGAGCAACCAGGAGATTGCCGACAAGCTAGCGGTCAGTGAGCCGACCGTGCGCACCCATGTGAGCCGTATCCTGGGCAAGCTGCACCTCGCCAGTCGCACCCAGGCCGCGCTTTACGCCGTTCAGAAAGGGCTGACATCTGAAAACGCGGCGGCCCTTGAAGAGGAGTAGCCCCAGTTCACAACGTTCCTCGCAAAAGCTGTACATCAAATAACGTATACCCAATAGATCGGGATCGCCCAATCGGCGGCCCTTTTTGCTATAGGAACCCTATCGTTTGCGCTGATGACAGGGCGGCTCGCGCCCACTATGCTTGGGTACAGGTGGCCTAGACAAGCATACCGCATGTAACCGGGTTAGCAACCAAGGAGGAGGAAACAGGAATGACAACCAAGAAACCCATGACGCCAAAATCCCAGGCGAAACAACCATCCAGAGGGTATCGGAAATATCTGCGGCGCCAGAAGCAAGCTGCCGGCAAGAGCATCGGCACCCGCGCCTGATCGAGTCGCGCACAGCCTGTCATCATTCCACAACCCCGAATGCCGGCGTCGATCTGGTGTTCGGCCAACGCATTTAGCCGATTAACCACATGCATACCTGAGGAACACTATGAAGGGCAACGATAAGATTATCGAAGTACTCAACCAACTCTTGGCCGATGAACTTACTGCGATCAGCCAGTATATGGTGCATTCCGAAATGTGCGAAAGTTGGGGATACGACAAACTTCACAAAGCGATTGAGCACCAGGCGCATGATGAGATGCACCATGCCGAATGGCTCATCCGGCGGATTCTCTTCCTGGAGGGCGCCCCGGTTGTGTCCAAGCTAAATCCGATCCGGATCGGCCAGACCGTGTCGGAAATCGTAAGCAATGATCAAGAGGACGAGGCAGCGGCCATACGCGCCTACAACAGCGCAATTGGCTTGACCCATGAAATGGCAGACCAGGTCACGGCGGATCTGTTGACGAAAATTCTCATGATGGAAGAGGGACACGTGGATTGGGCCGAGATGCAGCGCTCCCAGATCGCGCAGATGGGCATCGAAAACTATCTGGCCAACCAAACGAGTGGCGCCGCAGGCTAAGCATCGAATCATGAGCCAAAGGAGGCACGACAATGGACAAAGAATTTTTGGACGCGATCACTAAGATCTTGAGCGACTTCGCCTCGGCGAGATTCTCTTCTCAAGTTTTGGAACTGGTCGGACCAGTCCAGAAAGATACCAGCTATCGCTGGCGTCTCATGAGCACTCGGTTCAAAGAAGTCACGGTCCTGTTAACAACCAAGAACCACTTCTTCGGCAAGCCTTCAGCGGAGCACTTTGAGGTTTACGGGCTCAGCCTGACGAAGAAGTTGGGGCCGACTCTGGACGAGTTACGGTCCTTCCTGGAGAGTTCAGAACTGGCGCCGGCTGGGTAAGATCTGGCAGTGTCTGCGCCCCGGCCATGCGCTAGCGGGCGCGTTCACCGCCGCCAGGTGGAACTCGCTAAGTCGACGATTAGCTATCCGGAAAACCGTCGCTGATGGTATGCCGTCGACGTAAGTACGTGCGATGGCGGGTTGCATCGAATCGATGCAGAAAGCAAAGAAACCATGATCGGTTGGACTTTCACCGCAAACGAGTGTTCATGAACACGACTGTGACCCGCGTGCTGATTGCCGACGACCAGATCAGGGCACGGCGTAGCCTGCATGCCCTGCTTACGGCCATGCGTTGGAACCACAACGGCCGCGGCGAGCGCAGTGATGGCCTGATCGAGACGGTCGGCGAAGCCACCGATGGCGAGCAGACGATAGACCAGGTTGATGCCCTCCACCCCGATGTCGTCATCATGGAACTGTACATGCCCAAGCTGGATGGGATGGCCGTCATCCGGATCATCAAGAGCCGCTGGCCGGAGGTCCGGATCGTGGTGCTGACGATGTACGCCACCGATCGCGCGGCTGCCCTGGCATCTGGGGCAGACACTTTTCTGCTCAAAGGTTGTCCAACCGGTGAGTTGTTGGATGCGGTCAAGCCCAGCCTACGCTAAACGCAGCGCCTCCCATCCCGCCATCAAGCCGATTGCTTTAGCAAAAGGGACAGATAATTATGTTCGACCAGATTTTGGTCCCCCTGGACCGTTCGCTGCTGGCTGAGTGTGTCCTGCCGCACGCTGTCGCCCTGGCCCGTTCTCTCAATTCGCAGTTGAGACTATTGCACGTTCTTTCCGTACCTGATCAGCAAAACCGGCTGCGCGCGGTGGATTCGCTGGAGTGGCAGTTGCGCCGGGCAGAGGCTGAAAGCTATCTGCAAGGCGTGTGCGGGCGGTTTAAAGAGGCCGGCGTGTCGTGCGAGACGCAGGTGAATGATGGCGACGCCGCCGAGCAGATCGTGGACGTTGCGCGCGATAGTAGAATTGGCTTGATCCTCATCGCCAATCACGGGCAGAGCGGCCAGAGCGCCTGGAACGTCAGCAGCGTCGTACAAAAGGTGATCGTGCGCGCCCGCACCTCGCTGATGATCGTGCGCACGGTTGAGCCGGCTCAGGCCGAGATCCCCATTCTACGCTATCAGCGCGTGTTGGTGCCGCTGGACGGCTCGGCGCGTGCCGAATGCGTCCTCCCTCTGGCCGCCGCCTTGGCCCGCGTCCCAGATACACAGGTCATGCTGGCGCACGTGGTGCAGCGCCCGCCAATGCCCAGGCGAACACCGCCCAGCCGGGAAGACAGCGAGCTGGCCGACCGCCTCGTGGGCCGCAACTTCAACGAGGCCGGACAATATATTGAGGAAGTCCGCTCCCAACTGCCGTCCGCAGCCATCGAGACCAAGTTGCAGATCGGCGACTACGTGGCAAATTCCCTGCACGAGTTGGTCGGCCAGGAACATATCGACCTGGTGCTGCTGAGCGCCCATGGCTACTCCGGCCAGATGAACTGGCCGTATGGCGGCCTGGTTGCTAACTTTATCGCCTATGGATCGTCCCCTTTGTTGGTCTTTCAGGACGCGCCTGGCGAGCAAGACGCCGCCACAACGCGCAACGATGGAAGACGGTAAGCCATGGGATACGTAGAAACCGCACAAGAGCAGTCGCGATCCGTGGATGCCCCGGACAACGCCCGTTTCGATCAGTTGCGCGAGCAAGCACATGCTGCTGCCGCCCTCGGGGAAGCCATCCTGGGACCGGGTATCGATCCCTGGCTACTGGCGGGCTTGAAGGCACATGAAGCACTGCTCCAAAGTACGGTTGTCGCTTTGCGTACTGACAGCAATGGCCAAGAAGCGCTCTCGCACGCGGCTGAGTGGCTGCTGGATAACTTTTACCTTGCGCAGCAGTCACTGCGTCAAATCCGGGAAGACATGCCACGCGGTTTCTACCGACAATTGCCCAAGTTGGTAGCCGGGCCGTTACGCGGCTATCCGCGCATCTACGATCTGGCCCAGCGCCTTGTGGCGAGCGGCGACGCGCGCGTGGACCTCGAACAGGTACAGCGTTTCCTGTGGCTATACCAGGACATTCGGCCGCTAACCACAGGGGAGTTGTGGGCGTTGCCGGTCATGCTCCGCCTCGGTATTCTCACGGTCCTCACCCAGGCCGCTGGCCAGATCATGCACCCTGGTTCACCGGTCGCAGTTCTCCCCATCAAAGGCGGCCCGCCTACCCTGCCCCTCGCCGGCACCCTCACCGGTGACGATCTCGTTGCTAATTGCTTTACCAGCTTGCGCGCCCTCGCCACCCACGATTGGCAAGACTTCTTCGAACAGGTCAGCCGGGTCGAGCAGATTTTGCGCGAGGATCCGGCCGGCGTATATGCCGGCATGGACCGCACCACGCGCGATCACTATCGCAGGGTGATCGAAGAACTGGCGCGGGCGTGCAATCAAAGCGAGCTTGAAGTCGCACACACGGCGATCACCCTGGCCAGGACCGTATGGTTAACTTCTGCCGCCGCGCCCGAGCTAGATGATATCCAGGCAGATGCTGCGGCGTGGCCCGGCCTCGATCTACCAGCGCCGGCACACCTGGGCTACTATCTGCTGGACAATGGGCGCACGACGCTCGAGGAGCGGCTGAACTACCGGCCTTCACTGCGCGTACGCCTGGCGCAGGCGGTGCGCCGGCGCCCCACCCTGGTCTATCTAGGACCAATCGCCGTGGTGACGCTGCTGATGCTGGCCGGCGCCGCCGTCTACGTCGCTGCCCAAGGGGGATCGGCGTTGCTCGCGCTGCTGGCCGTAGTGCTGGCTTTTCTGCCGGCGCTGGCGGCTGCAGTGGCCCTCGTCGATTGGGGTGTCACCCTGATTGTGCCACCTTGGACGCTGCCAAAGCTCAATTTTTCTGGGGAACCAGGCGCCCACAGCATCCCCGACGCATGCCGCGCGTTGGTGGTGGTGCCGGCGTTTCTGAGCAGAGCAGAAGAGGTAGCTTCGCTCGTGCAACAAATCGAGCAGCACTATCTGCGCAATCCCGACCACAACCTTTTCTTCGCGCTGCTGACTGACTTCAGCGATGCCCGCGAGCAGCATATGCCGGGTGACGCCGCGCTCCTCGAGCAGGCGCGGGCGGGCATCGGCGTGCTCAACGCGCGGTACGCAGACACCCCGGGCGCGCAAGATGGGCCGTTTTGCCTGTTCCACCGTGAGCGACGCTGGAATGAGCAAGAAGGGCGCTGGATTGGGTGGGAACGCAAGCGCGGCAAACTCCACGAACTGAACCGCTGGCTGCGCGGCGCGACCGACACCTCCATCACCTCTTCGATCGGCCAGTCCGCGCAACTCCGCCTGGTCAAGTATGTGATTACGCTAGACGCCGATACGATCCTGGGCAGCGACGGCGCCCGGCGGCTGGTCGCCACCCTGGCTCATCCGCTGAACCGCGCACAAGCCGACCCACACACCGGGCGCGTGGTGCATGGCTATGGGTTGTTGCAGCCGCGTACCGAGATCACACCGGCCAGCGCCAACTTCTCACGTTTTAGCCAAATCTTCGCCGGCGATATCGGGTTGGACCTCTACACCCACGCCGTGTCCAACGTCTACCAAGATCTCTTTGGCAGCGGCATCTACATCGGCAAAGGCATCTACGATGTCGACGCCTTCGAGACCAGCCTGGCCGGTCGCGTGCCGGAGAATACCCTGCTCAGCCATGATCTGTTTGAAGGCATCCATGGGCGGGTAGGCCTGGTGACGGACATCGTCTTGTACGAAGACTATCCGCCGTCCTACCTGACCTACATGCGCCGGCAGCGCCGCTGGACGCGCGGTGACTGGCAGCTCTTGCCCTGGTTGTTGCCCCTGCGCCGGTTAGCCGGGCTCGACCGCCAACGGCAGCCCATCACCGCCAGCTTCGATGTCATCGACACCTGGAAACTGATAGACAACCTGCGTCGTAGTTTGCTGCCGCCAGCCTTGCTGTTGTTGCTCATTGCCGGTTGGTTGGTCTTGCCCGGTGCGGCCTGGGTCTGGACGGCCGCCACCATGCTCGCTTTGGCGGTTCCCGCGCTGATCGGCGCGCTGACCCCTTTTGTGAGGGGCCCAACCCGCCGATCATGGGGGCAATCGCTCCGGTCGTTGAAAGAAAATGGGCAACGCTGGCTGCTCGCCTTGGTCTTTCTCCCGTTTGAGGCGGTCCAAATGGTCGGTGCCGCCGCTACCAGTTTGGTCCGGGTGCTGATTACCCGGCGGAACTTGCTGGAATGGATGACCGCCGCCAAGAGCGCGCGCCGCGAAGGCACGGCCGGTGGCCGCCAGCGGACCTGGGTGGGAATGGCCGGCGCGCCGCTGGTGGCCGTCATCTGTGCGCTGCTGCTGGCTGCCTTGCAGCCGGGGCGCCTGCTGCTTGCCCTGCCGTTCCTCGTCGCGTGGGCATTGGCGCCCGAAATTGCGTATCGCATCGGCCAGCCCCTGCACCACACGCCCAAGCCCCTCACGGCCGAGCAAATCGCTGCCCTGCGCAGCCTGGCGCGCCGCACCTGGCTGTTCTTCGAGGACTTCGTTGGCCCAAACGACCACTGGCTGCCTCCCGATCATTTCCAAGAAACACCGCACAACCGGGTCGCCTCCTATACCTCTCCCACCAATATCGGCTTGCTCTTGGTCTCCACACTGGCGGCCTACGACCTGGGCTACATTGGCATCGCTGGCCTCGTGTCTCGTCTGCGCTCGACGTTCGAGAGCCTGGAACATCTGGAGCGCGTCCGCGGGCACTTCCTGAATTGGTATGACACACACACCCTGGAGCCGATGCTGCCACGCTATGTCTCTACAGTGGACAGTGGCAACTTCGCCGCATGCCTGCGCGTCCTCGGCCAGGCCTGCCAACAGATCCCGCGCACGCCAGTGATGCGTTGGCAACGTTGGGAAGGAATGGCCGATACCTTTACTTTGCTGGACGATTTCGTCAGTGATCTGGAAACGGCGAAGAACATCCCGGCGGCCGGAGAGTTGCGTGTGCTCGCCAGAGAGTTGCGCGAACGCGTGTTAAGCGTGAAAGACGACCCGGACGCCTGGCTGCCGGCCCTGGCGTACGTAGCCGGCGCCGGATGGCAGCGCCTGGAGATGCTGCTGGCCGGCCTGGTGGAGGCAAACGCAGCGACTCTGAGTACGGCGGCGCTGGGCGGTCTACGCATCGCAGCGGGTCGCATCAGCAACCAGATCTTTACGTTTCAGCGTTTCATCCACATGCTTTTGCCCGGGCTATTGTTGCTTGACCAGCCCCCACGACTTTTGGGCAACGCCGAGATGCCGGTTGAACTGAGCGAGGTTTACCGCGCCCTGGTCGCTGCACTGCCCACCAATCAGACGCTTGACCAGATGCCGGACGGGTGCATGGCGGCCCGCGCCGCCTTGGCAAGCCTGCAAGAACTGTTGGACCGGCTACCCCCAGCGTCAACCGATCAAACGCAACTCGACGAGGCGCGTACCTGGTGTCGAGCCTTTGACGAAAAGCTGGTGACCGCCCAGGAGTGGGCAAAAGACTTGCTAGCCGGTCTGTACCAGATTGATCACCTGGCCGAAACCTATTTCCAGGAAATGGATTTCGGCTTCTTGTTTGATCCACAACGGCAGGTGTTCCACATCGGCTACAACGCGACCGCCGGCAAGCTTGACAACAACTTCTACGACTTACTTGCCTCCGAAGCGCGCATCGCCAGCCTCGTGGCGCTTGCGAAGCATGAGGTACCGCGCAGCCACTGGCTGCACCTTGCGCGGCCACTTACGCGTGTGAACGGCACGCGCGTGCTCCTTTCCTGGAGCGCCACCATGTTCGAGTATCTGATGCCCAGTCTCTTCATGCGCAGCTACAAAGGTACGTTGCTGCACGAAAGTGCGCTGGCTGCCGTCGATCTGCAGATCGCCTATGCCCGGCATAAAGACGTGCCGTGGGGCATCTCCGAGTCCGGGTTCTATACCTTCGACCCCAACATGAACTACCAGTACCGCGCCTTTGGGGTGCCCGGGCTGGGGTTCAAGCGCAACTTGTCGGAAGACCTGGTCGTCGCGCCCTATGCCTCGCTGCTGGCGCTGTCCTACCAGCCCCAGGCGGTCGCCGAGAACCTGACGCGCCTTGCCAAAATCGGCGCCTTGGGCATCTATGGGCTATACGAAGCCGTCGACTTCACACCTACCCGCATGCCGCTCGGTAAGCAACGTGCGCTCGTCCAAGAGTATATGGCGCACCATCAGGGCATGATCCTGGTCGCGCTCGATAACTACCTGTCGACACTCCCGCTGGGCCAGGAGGCGTTGATGATCCAGCGCTTTCACGCTGACCCACGGCTGCAGAGTGTCGACCTCTTGCTGCAAGAGCGTGTGCCGGCCGATGTGCCACTCGAATTTCCACAGCCAGGCGACCTGGCGCCCACCCGGCGCTCGTTGCCCCCTGTCATCGCCTTGCCGTGGACGGCGCCGGCCACTGGCGCACCCGCACCGCACCTGCATTACCTTTCGAATGGCCATTACAGCGTGCTGATTACGGCCAGCGGCGGGGGAGTCAGTCGTTGGGGCGATTTGGACTTGACCCGCTGGCACGCCGACACCACACTGGACGATTGGGGTACCTGGCTCTATGTGCAGGACCGTGACAGCGGGGCATTATGGTCGGCGGCTTACCAACCTGTCCGCGTACAGGCCTCAGCCAGCGACGTCCGCTTTTATGCACACAAAGCCGAATTCCGTCGCACCGACCACGAAATTGCGCTGACGATGGAGATCGCCGTCGTCCCCGATGATGACGTCGAGATTCGGCGCATCACCCTGCACAACCAGAGTGATCGCCCGCGCCGGCTGGCGCTGACCAGTTATGGCGAGGTCGTCATGACCGCGCCGCCGGCCGATCAACGCCACCCGGCCTTCAATAAGCTCTTTATCGAGAGCGAGTATCTGCCCGAGCTTGATGCGCTGCTGTACCGTCGCCGCCCGCGCGCCACCAACGAGGCCCCGGTCTTTCTGGCGCACCTGGTGCTTGCCGCCGGCGACCAGCAAGAACGCATGCCACGCCCCAGCGCGCATGAGAGTGATCGGGCGCGCTTCCTGGGCCGGGGCCACGGCGCCGTGCGCGCCCCGGCGGCGCTGCAGCCGGGCACAGGCCGGCAAGCCGCGAGCGGACTCAGTGGCACGGTCGGCTCCACGCTCGATCCGATCATGTCTCTGCAGCGGGAAATTGACCTCCTACCCGGTGAGACCGTACAACTCGCCTTCCTCACCTTAGCCGCCGATTCGCGTGCAAAGTTGCTGGACCTGGCCGGACGTTACCAAAGTTGGCCGGCCATCGCGCACGCCATTGGCCAGGCTAGATCGCGGGCCGAGCTAGAGCTGCGCCAGTCGAGCCTGTCCACCTTCGAGTTGGAACGCATCCAAACGCTGCTGTCCGCTCTGCTCTACCCCCAGCCTGGGCTGCGCGCCGCACTGACCACGCTGACCGCCAATACTCGCGGCCAGCCCGCCTTGTGGGCCTATGGCATCTCCGGCGACTATCCAATCTTGTTCGTGCGCATCGCCAGCGAAGAAAGTCTGGACGTCATTCAAGAACTGCTGCAGGCGCACGCCTACTGGCGCAAACGCGGGTTGAAGATCGATCTGGTGATCCTGAACCAACACCAGGCTGGCTACTTCCAGGAATTGCGCGACCAGATCCACCGCTTGTTGGTCGCCAAGCAGAGCGACTTCTGGCTCAACCAGCGCGGCGGGATCTTCATCCTGAACGCCGATCAATTGAATGAGACCGACCGCATCCTGCTCGAAACGGCTGCCCGCGTTGTCCTGGACACCGTTGCCGACCAAACCGGCCTCGCCGCGCAATTGGCCGCGCCGCGCCGCCAGCCAGAGCCACTGCCGCCCTTTGCGCCTGAACGGCCAATCGTGCCGGAAGACGAAAGACATGTGCCAGCGGTGCCCCGCCCGGAAGGGCTGGTTTTCGATAATGGGCTGGGCGGTTTCAGTGCGGACGGCCGCGAGTACCAGATCTACCTCGAACCGGGGCAGCAGCCGCCAGTGCCCTGGGTCAATGTGGTGGCCAATTCGGCGTTTGGCTTTCTGGTATCTGAGTCCGGAAGCGGCTACACCTGGGCGCTCAACAGCGGCGAAAACCGCCTGACGCCCTGGTCCAATGACCCGGTCACCGACCCGCCCGGTGAGGCGCTCTACCTGCGTGACGAAGAGACAGCCGAGGTTTGGTCGCCTACACCACAACCGTGCGGCGCTACGGCCCCTTACTTAGTACGGCATGGGGCGGGCTATACGGTGTTCGAACACCATAGCCACGGCTTGCGCCAACGGTTGCGCCTCTTCGTGCCGCCGGACGCCCCGGTAAAAATCGTTCAGGTGCGGCTCGAAAACGCCACGGACCGCCCCCGGCGCATCACCGCCACCTTCTATGCGGAATGGGTGCTTGGCGTCACGCGTGACACGGCCGCCCCGTTCGTCATCCCCGAGTTCGAGGACGCCAACCAGGCGCTGCTGGCACGCAACCCGTGGTACCCCGAGTTCGGCGCGCGCGTTGCATTTGCCGCCGCCAGCAAGCGCCTGCACGGGTTGACGGCCGACCGCAGCGAGTTCCTAGGCCGCCTGGGCAGCCTGGCACAACCGGCAGCGTTGAGCCGCATTGGCCTGAGCAGCGCTGTCCAGGCCGGTCTCGATCCGTGTGCCGCGCTCCAATTGCATATCGACCTGCCGCCAGGAGGCAGCGAAGAGGTATGGTTCCTGCTCGGCCAAGGCGACGATCGCGCCGAAGCGATAGCGCTGGCGACACGCTTCCGCGACCCGGATCAGGTCGAACGGGCCTGGCTGGCCGTCAATGATTTTTGGGACAATCTGCTTGGCACCGTGCAGGTCCACACACCGGACCCGGCCATGAACCTGCTGCTCAATCGCTGGCTGTTGTACCAAAGCCTCTCTTGCCGTATCTGGGGCCGTTCGGGCTTTTATCAATCCAGCGGTGCGTTTGGCTTCCGCGACCAGTTGCAGGATGTCATGGCGCTGGTCCATGCCGCGCCCTCACTCGCACGCCGGCATATCTTGGACGCAGCCCGCCGCCAATTCGAGGCGGGTGACGTACTCCATTGGTGGCACCCCCCGTCAGGCCGCGGGGTACGCACGCGCTGTTCTGACGACTTGCTGTGGCTGCCCTTCGTCACCGCGCATTACATTGACGCTACCCACGACGAGATGATTCTGGACGAGCCGATGCCGTTTTTGCAGGGCGCGCCCCTGACGGTTGGGGAAGACGATCGCTACGGCGTATACGCGGCCACGGGTGAAATCACGACCCTGTACGAACACTGTCGCCGCGCGCTGGAGCACGCCACGACATCCGGCAAGCACGGGCTGCCCTTGATGGGCAGCGGCGACTGGAACGACGGCATGAACCGGGTGGGCGCCGGCGGGCGCGGCGAAAGTGTCTGGTTGGGCTGGTTCCTGCACGCCACCCTGTCGCGCGTGGCCGCCTTATGCGAGCGACGCGGCGACGCCGAGCAGGCCGCAACCTATCGGGAGCAAGCGGAAACACTGCGACAAGCCCTGGAGCAAAATGGCTGGGACGGTGCATGGTACCGGCGCGCCTTCTACGACGACGGCACGCCCCTCGGCTCGGCCCAGGACAGCGAGTGCCAGATCGACAGCATCCCCCAATCGTGGGCCGTGCTGTCCCACGCCGGTGAACCCGGCCGCGCGGCACAAGCCATGCAGGCCGTGCAGCGTCGCCTGCTGCGCCCAGAAGACGGCCTGCTGCTGATCCTCACGCCGCCGTTCGATAAGACACCCCGCGATCCGGGCTACATCAAGGGCTACCTGCCTGGCATCCGTGAGAATGGCGGTCAGTACACCCACGCGGCACTGTGGAGCGCCTGGGCCTTCGCCGAACTAGGCCAGTCCGAGACGGCCGAACAAGTATTCCGGCTGATCAACCCCATCTACCACGCCGACACCCCGGCCAAAGTGGCGCAGTACAAGGTCGAGCCCTACGTGGTCGCCGCCGACGTATACGGGATGGCGCCGCATACCGGGCGTGGCGGCTGGACGTGGTATACCGGCTCGGCGGCCTGGATGTACCGGTTCGGGCTGGAAGGCATCCTGGGCATCCATCGCGCCGGCGACGCCCTCGTGATCGAGCCGCATATTCCCGCCGGCTGGCCAGGCTACGATGTCACCTATCGCTACGGCCAGGCGACTTACCCTATTGAGGTACGCAACCGTGAACCCTTGGCCGAGGGCACTCCATTGCCAATGACGGTCGATGGCGAGCCCATAGTGGGCAATCGACTTCTCCTACGAGACGATGGCAAGGTACATCAGGTGCAAGTGACACTGTATAAATCTCAATAGGGTACCACCCCGCTGAACCGTCGTTGTCGTTGAACTGTAAAAGCAGTTCTCCCGCATTGCGAAACGAGCCGGCTACAACAAGCCGGGTCGCCCGGGCATTGAAAGGTCCAATCTTCCAAGATTGGACCTTTCTTTTTCATAGTCGATCTCAGAAACAAGAGTCATCCCAATTCTTCGAGCAGATACCCGCTTCGGCGAGCAACGCGGTCATCTGCTCGGCGGGAAGCGATGCTCCGGTTCCTGCAGTTTTCCCAAAGAACAATTTTTTAAGGTTTTCCCTATTGACAAATGTGAATTATCATGGTAACTTGTGAATGCACAAAGTTGAATTTCCTATAACAAATATGCGCCCCGCTAATCATCCTGCATATGGAGATGTTGCTGTGATACCAGAAGCCACTACACTGGAGCTAGCCCTGGACGAGCGGTTCGATCTCGCCCCAGAGACGCTCAAAGACATGCTCTTGAAAATGCATCTCACGCGGATTTTTGAGGACGCTGCCTTCCAACAGTATGCCCTCGGCAAGGTGCATGGCACCATGCATCTTTGCGCGGGCCAGGAGGCGGTGGCTGTCGGCGCGATTGCCGCACTGCGGCCCGACGATATGATCACCTCAACCCACCGCGGACATGGGCATGCCATCGCCAAGGGGCAGGACATCAACACGATGATGGCCGAGCTGCTGGGGAAGGAGACAGGCGTCTGTCGCGGCCGCGGGGGATCCATGCATATGGCCGATCTGAACGTTGGTAGCTTGGGGGCCAACGGCGTTGTGTCTGGCGGCCTGCCCCTTTCGGTGGGCGCTGGGCTGTCCATCCATCTGCGCGGTACCGACCAGGTCTGCATTTGCTTCTTCGGGGACGGCGCTTCCAACGAGGGCGCCTTTCACGAGAGTATCAATATGGCGGCTGTCTGGAAGCTGCCGGTAATTTTCCTGTGCGAAAACAACCTGTACGGCATGTCCATGTCGCTCAGCCGGGCAAATTCCTCATCCAGTATCGCCGATCGCGCCGTCGCCTACGGGATCCCCGGAGAAACAGTGGACGGTATGGATCCATTGGCGGTCTATGCAGCGGTGAAGCAAGGGGTCGCGCACGCACGCTCGGGCAAGGGCCCGGTTCTGATCAACGCCTTGACCTACCGCTATTACGGCCATTCCAAGAGCGACAAGCAGCTCTACCGGACGAAACAAGAAGTCGCCGCCTGGAAAGCCAAGGACGCCATCCCGGCGTTCGCCAATCGTCTGATTGCGGCCGACATCCTGAGCGCTGCCGAGGCGGCTGCAATCGAAGCACAGGCACAGAAGACCGTCGAGGAGTCAATTGCCTGGGGCGATGCCGGCCCTGAGCCGTCGCTGGAGCACCTGACCGATGACGTGTATGCCGACGAGCCGGAGGTGCTGGCCGCACCCGACCGGGTCCTCCCAGCCTGGATCAAGCGTACGTTTGGCCCGCAAACGCGCATCAACCCCGATCCGGGCACCCGCGAGTTGAGCTACTCTGAGGCGCTCCGCGAGGCGATGCGCCAGGCGCTCAAGGCCGACGACCGCGTCTATTTGATCGGCGAGGATATCGGCGTCTATGGCGGAGCATTTGGCGTCACCGGATCACTTTACGAGGAGTTCGGCCAAGAGCGCGTGCGCGATACGCCTATTTCGGAGAACGCCATCGTGGGTGCTGCGGTGGGCAGTGCGGTGGCGGGCATGCGCCCCATTGCCGAGATGCAATTCATGGATTTCATCACCCTGGGCATGGAGCAACTGGTGCTGCAGGGCGCCAAGATCCGCTACATGTTCGGCGGCAAGGCCACCGTGCCGATGGTGCTCAGAATGCCAGCCGGGTCGGGCACCGGCGCCGCCGCCCAGCACTCCGAAAGCCTCGAGTCATGGCTGGTAAATGTGCCGGGGCTGAAGGTTGTGGCCCCCTCCACTCCCTATGAAGCCAAGGGACTCCTGCTGGCGGCGATTGCGGACGACAACCCGGTGATATTTGTCGAAAACAAGCTGCTCTATAAAGTCAAGGGGCCGGTGCCCGAGGAGCCGTATATCGTCCCGCTGGGCAAAGCCATTGTCCGCCGGTCGGGCAAGGACCTCACCGTGGTCGCAACATCGATTATGGTGGTGCGCGCGCTTGAAGCCGCCCAAAAGCTGGCCCAGGAAGGGATCGAGCTGGAGGTGATCGACCTGCGCACGCTCAAGCCCTACGATGCCGAGACGGTCATCGCGTCTGTGACGCGGACGGGTAGACTGTTGATGGTGCACGAGGCGCCGCTGATCGGCGGTTTCGGCGGCGAGATCGTCGCCATGATCGCCCAGAGCGAGGCGTTTGCCTACCTGGAAGCGCCCATTGTGCGCCTGGGGGGGGTGGACGTGCCTATCCCCTATAACCCCAAGCTGGAGCGCGCTGCCGTGCCGCAGACCGAAGACATCGTATCAGCCGCTCGCCGTCTGGCACGGACTGAGATCTAGGGAGGCCGTCATGCCGATTGCAGTCATCATGCCCAAGTTCGAGATGACCCAGGAAACCGGCACGGTCGGCTCCTGGCTCAAGGCCGAAGGCGATTTCGTGCGTAAGGGTGAGCCAATCCTCGAGATCGAGACCGATAAGCTTAGCATGGAAGTCGAAGCGCCGGCCGATGGCACCCTGGTGGCCATTTCAGCCGGGAACGGGCAGGTGGTGCTCGTCGGACAGCCCATCGCGTACCTGGTACGCCAGGGCGAGGCGTGGCCAACCCCGGTAAGCGAACCCGCGCCGCCCACCGCACAGCCCACCGCACAGCCCGGCCACGAACTCAAACCCGAGGCTCCGCCCCAGCACACGGTGGTCGCCAGCCCGGTCGCGGTCCGCATGGCCGCCGAACTGAGAATTGACCTGTCCGCGGTAACCGGCAGCGGGCCGCACGGCCAGGTGACGCGCAAGGACATCGAGTCCTACCTGGGCGACAACCAGGTGCGCGCCGTACCGGCTGCCCGCCGACTGGCACGCGAGCTGGGAGTGGACCTGAAGCAGGTGCGCGGCAGCGGGCCAGACGGGCGGATCCAGTCAACCGATGTACGCACCTTTGCCGCAAAGACCACCGAACCGGTGGCGGCGCCATCGGAGACCCTGGGGGCTCGCCCCGTACCTGCCGGCGCTCCGGCGATGCTTGCTGTTGCTGCGCCGCAGAAGGCACCCGCACCCGCTGGCTCCCCCGCCGTGCGCCGCATGATCCCACTGACCAACATCCGCCGCACCATCGCCGAACGTATGCTGGCCAGCGTCCGTGAGGCGCCGCAGTTTACGCTCGCTGTCGATGCGGATATGACCCGCGCGCTGGCTATTATCGAGGACCTGAAGGCCGGCGCAGCAACAGATCAACCGCGCGTCACGCTGACGGCGCTGCTGATCCGAGTTTGCGCCTGGGCCCTGGCCCGTCACCCGGAGGCCAACAGCGCCTTTATGGACGGCCAGATCGCCGAGTGGGATGAGGTGAACGTCGGCGTGGCGACCGCCATCGACTCAGGGTTGATCGTGTCGGTGGTGCGTGGAGCGGATCGGCATGGGATGCGCGCCATCGCGGGCCAATTGGCCGAACTTACCCTGCGCGCCCGCGAGGGCCGGCTTAAGCCGGAGGACCTCCAAGGCGGCACCTTCACCCTCTCGAACCTGGGCATGTTCGGCATCGATCGTTTCACGGCCATCCTCAATCCACCGCAGGCTGCCATCCTCGCGGTGGGCCGGATCGCCAAGCGGGCCGTCGCGACGGACGACGACCGGGTGGAAGTACGACCTGTTTCAACCCTGACCTTGACGGCGGATCATCGGGTGCTGGACGGCGCATCCGCCGCCCGATTCCTGGCGACGATCCAACGGGCCCTGGAACATCCAGGGGCCATGATGGAATAAGAAGCAAGCAAATTTATATATTTGTAATATGTTTGTAACAGGAGTAGACGCATGAGTTCTGTCCCAATGCTGCAATGCGCGATGGACTACATTTCACTATGGCCGGCACTGGCCATGTCCTTGAAGGTAGCGCCTGAGGTAGACATCATCGAGATCGGCACCCCGCTGTGCAAAGCGGCCGGTCTGGACGCCATCCGCGCCGTTCGCGAGCTGTTGCCCGGCAAGTTGATCTTGGCGGACTTCAAGACCCCCGATGTTGGCGGCCTGGAGGCCAAGATGGCGTTCGATGCCGGCGCCGACATGATGACCGTGATCGGTGGCGCCGCGTTGGCCACGGTTGCATCGGCGCTCGAGGCAGCCCGTGCCGCCGGCAAAGAAATGTTGATGGAGCTGACCGGTGTGCGTGACATCATCGCACGGGCCAGCGAGTGGCGTGAAATCGGCGTCGAGCGCATGGTCTACCACCGCGGTTGGGACGAACAAGCCTTCAACCGGCAGTGGGTGGAGGAGGACCTAAACACGGTTCGCCACCTCATCGACATGGGCTTCAAGGTCACCGTGACGGGCGGCATCACCAAGGACACCCTCGGCTTCTTCCAGCCGCTGGATGTGTCTGTCGTGATCTGCGGCCGTGGCATCCGCGAGGCGTCAGATCCTCTGCAGGCGGCCCGCGAGTTCCGCCACGAGATGCAGAGGCTTTGGGGCAATTAGCACATAGGCAATACACAAGAAGCAAGACACAAGAAGTAAGACACGCAAAGTAAGACACGCAAAGTAAGACACGCCAGAAAGACACGAGAAACGGAGGTACTTTTTCATGACTGAGTCTTTGAAGGGAAAGGTAGCGGTCATCAGTGGTGTTGGCTCCGGGTTCGGTAAGGCCACGGCGGAGTTGTTCGCCGGGGCCGACCAGGTGAGCCTTGTCCTGATCGACCGCAACGAGGCGGCCCTCAAGGCCACTGCGGATGCATGTGAGGCTTCAGGCTCGAAGGTTGTTGCCCTTGCGAGCGATGTGACCAAACCGGAGACCTTCGAGCGTGCGCTCAAAGAAGCGCTCGATGCCTTTGGTAAGGTCGATTTTCTCATCAACTATGCTGGCGGAGCGCTCAAGGTAGCGCCCATTGAGGAGATGGACGACGAGATCAATCGTCTGATCATCGACCTCAACCTTACCAGCGTGATCATGAGTTGCCGGACCTTTACCCCCCAGTTCAAGCAGCAGGGCTTCGGCAAAATCATCAACGTTTCCAGCGCCTGTGACCGCCGTTCATGGCAGGGGTGGTCGGTCTATTCCGCCGCCAAAGCTGGCGTCAACGCGTTCACAAAGTGCCTGTACACGGAGCTACGGCCCCATGGCATCGCGGTGACGCTCCTCGTGCCGGGTGGGTCCAACACAGGTTTCCAGGCGGCGGCGGCGGGCGTCACCAAGTTCGAATGGGACGAGGACCTGGCTGTGCGCCCCGAACACTTCGCTGACATGGTCTACCAGACCTGCGCCCTCACCAAGGGTGGGTGCGTCTCCGAGATGTTGGTCTACGGGATCGCGCAAGACGTCAGCGGCTTCTAATGCCTGGACGAAACCCACCGTCCAGCGTAACAAGGAGGTGGCAAGGACTGAGATGCAATGTACGCACAAGCTGTATTGTAACCAAACTGTCTAGTCAGGTATTCACTTAATGTATTTCTCTTGAAGGAGACACGACAAAATGAGCAAGCGTCTGTTCACAATCTTTTCCCTGCTGGTACTCGCCAGCCTCCTGTTGTCCGCCTGCGCCGCTGCCGTACCCGCTGCGCAACCATCCGCAGCAGCACCCGCCGCTGATGCGTCGGCCGCCAAGCTACCTAAGAAGATCGCGTTCTTCGTGTCGGACCTGTCCAACGTGTTCCACCAGGCGCAGTTCACCGAGGCGAAGAAATACGCCTTGGAGAAGTACGGCGCCGAGGTGTTTGCGTTCGACGGCAAGTCCGATTCGGCTGTCATGACCCAGAACGTTGACCAGGTTGTGGCGCAGGGCATGGATGCCGCCACGATGCAGATCTGGGACGCCGAAGCGGCCAAGCCCGGCGTGCTCGACGCCCTCAACAAGGGCATCATCATGACCTCGTTCTTCAGCCCGCTGTCCGATAGCGGCATCCCGGTGGCCCGCAGCGACGAGGCTGGCATTTCGTTCGCCATGGGTGCGGAGATGGCCACGCAATGGAAGGCAGCCCATCCCGACAAACCAATCGTCATGGCGCAGTTGGGCTGGCCGAACCACACCGAGGTCAAGTCCGGGCGGACTGATCCCTGGGCTAAGGGCGTCCTCTCCGTCGATCCCACGGCCACCGACCTGGGCTGCCTCGACGCCAGCAAGGGCCCAGATACCGCCAAGCAGATTATCCTCGACCTGGTCACCCAGCATCCCGAAGTCAATCTGATCTTCTCAGAGGCCTCCAACCTGACCGTCGGCACGATGGCCGCCCTCACCCAGGCCGGCCGCGGCAAGATGGAAGACGGCAAGCCGTTGACCGAGATCGTCGCCAGCGTCGACTTCGACGAAGTCGAGATGAAGCAGGTCTACGATCCCACCAGCTCGCTCAAGCTCTCCATGGGCCTCCCCCCGGTCGAGACCGCTCGCGGTCGCATCGACCTGATCATGGATATTGCGAACGGCAAGGAAGCCCCCACCGCCCAACCCGCAAACGAACACTTCTACAAGGCCTACAATGTCTCTTATTGGACCATGCCACAGGCCGATGCCGTGACCTGGCTCAACACCCAGTTCGGCACCAACATCAAGTAACGACCGGCAAGGTACCGAGAAGTTGAACACTGGACGGGAGTGGGGCTTCTGCCCCCTCCCCTTCCAGGACCAGGGAGCAGATCTATGCAACCGACTGAGAATGTGCTGGAGATCAGAGAGCTGGTGAAGGATTTCCCGGGCGTGCGCGCGGTCAACGATGTCAGTTTCAACATCAAGCGCAGCACCGTCCACTGCCTGGTAGGCGAAAACGGCGCAGGAAAATCCACACTGATCAAAATGCTGACCGGCGCCTACGCGCGAACGAGCGGCAGGATTCTACTGAACGGCGAGGAGTACAGCCCGCGCAGCACTCGGGACGCGCGGCAAAGAGGCATCAGCACCCTGTTTCAGGAACTCAACGTGGTCGACCAGCTCACGGTCGAGGAAAATCTGACCCTGGGTTTGGAAGATACGACCTTCGGCTTCCTGAGAAAAACCGACAAGATCAACAAGATGGTCAGCGTGATGAACAGCATCGAGCCGTCCATCAAGCCTCGGCAACAGGTCTCAACCCTGAGTGTGGCACAGAAGCAGATCGTGGAGATCGCCAAGGCGGTCGCCACCGAGTCCAACATCATTATCATGGACGAACCGACGGCCGCCATTTCCGAGGGCGAGATCGCCCGCTTGTTCACAATCATCAGGAAGCTGCGCGAGAACAACGTCACCGTCATCTACATCTCCCACCGGCTCGACGAGATCTTCGAGCTCGGCGACTACGTGACGGTGATGCGCGACGGCAAGCACATCGACACGAAACCCGTCTCGCAGGTGCGCGACAGGTCGGAACTGATCAAGATGATGATCGGCAAAACGGTGTTTGAACAGTACACCCCCCGAGTGGAGGAATCGAAGGAGCCCACCCTCCAGGTACAACACCTGTCCAACCATAAGCTGAAGGACCTATCGTTCGACGTCCACGACGGCGAAATCGTCGGTTTCTACGGCCTGGTCGGCGCCGGGAAAACCGAGCTAGCACGTGCCATCTACGGCGTCGACACCTACGAAGGCGATATCGTCTTCAATGGCCGGAAGCTGCAGCCCTCGCCGGACAAGGCGATCGCTGCGGGCATCGCCCTGGTGCCAGAGGAGAGAAGATCCCAGGGACTTTTCACCATACTGACCATCCGAGCCAACGTGCCGGTCATGAATATGCAGAAAATTTCCCGGGGTGGCTTCATCGACGGCGCCCAGGAGCGGGAGGTCGCCGAAAAGTACGTCGGCAAGCTGCGCATCGCCAGCAGCAGCATCGAGAAGGAAGCCGCCCAGCTCTCCGGGGGTAATCAGCAAAAGGTGGTCCTTTCCAAATGCCTCTTTGCAGACGCCGATCTCCTGATGCTCGACGAGCCGACCCGAGGCGTCGACGTCGGTGCGAAGAGCGAGATCTACGCCATCATCCGCCAACTCGCCGCCGAGGGCAAGTCCATCCTGATCTTCTCTTCGGAACTGCCGGAGATCGTCAACCTTTGCGACACCATCTGCCTCCTCTACGACGGCAGCATGAAAGCGATGCTGCGCAACGGTCCCGAGATCGACAGCGAGAAGATCCTCCATATCGTCACAGGTGGAGAATGAACGTGGAAACGAAACTTATGCAAAACAAGCCGGCCGGCAGCCGGATGAGCAACGAGACGTTCATCACACTGTTCATGATCGGCATGCTCGCGCTCGTTTTCGGCATGGCAACACTCGCCGTGCCAAACTTCTACCTGCCCCAGAACATGATCAACCTCCTCACGAACAACTGGTTTATCATCATCGTGGGGATCGGGGTTACCTTCCTCTTGGTCACGGGCAACTTCGACATGTCTGTCGGCGGCGTCATCGCATTGACCGGCGTGCTATCCGTCTATTTCAGCCAGGGGGCCAACGTCTCCCAAAATGCCCTGGCCAACGGACTCGGGCTGCCCTATGTCGTGGCCATCGTGTTGGCGCTGCTTTGTGCGATGGGGATCGGTGGCATCAATGCATTCTTCGTCGCCTTCCTCAAGGTACCGTCGATCATTGTCACGCTCGGCACGATGATGCTCGCGCGCGGCATCGCTCAAGTCGTCACCCAGGGCGCCCAGCGCAATACCAGCCTGCCCGACGTCTTCGGCCTCATCGGCAACATGGCCGTCCCTGCCACATCTATCAAGATCTCCGTGCTGATCATGCTTGTGTTGGTTTTCGTTGCCTTCATTTTTGAAAAGAAGATGGTGCCCGGCAGGCGTACCTACCTCATCGGCGCAAATTCTGAGGCGGCACGGCTTTCCGGCATCAAAGTAACCCGGCATCTCACCTCACTTTTCATACTCAGCGCCTTGCTTGCCGGCATCACAGGGATCCTTTTGGCCTCCGAGTTCAAGGCAGGCGTCTCGAACCGCGCCACGGGGTACGAGTTCGACGCGCTGGTAGTGGCGCTGCTGGGAGGCGTCAGCATCAGCGGTGGGCGTGGGTCCGTGCTGGGCATGTTTGTCGGCGCCATCATCCTGTCGGTTGTAACGTCGGCCTCCACTGGCATGCTGCTGTCGCCGGATTGGCAGTTCATCCTCAAGGGTTCGGTGACCTTTATTGCGATTCTCGCCCAGCGCTTCGCCCTTGAACACAGGAAAGGCTAAGAGAGGAGTCGATTGCCGTGACCACCACAAGCCACCAACCAATGCAGGCTACGCCGGGTCGCTCGCGAGCCATCCGTGCCACTATCAAGAAATTCTACATCTACGTCGTTCTGCTCCTGATTGTCTTCGTCTTCAGCGTGGTCAAGCTGGGCGAAGTAGAGATGTTTGGCCGCGGGCACTTCCTCAGCCCGGATAGCATCGTCAACCTGCTGCGTTCTGCCGTGCCTGTCTTGACGGTCAGCGGCGCCTTCACACTCCTGATGATCTCCGGCTACATCGACCTCTCGGTTGGCAGCGCCATGAGCCTGAACGCCGTGGTATTCGCCCTGATGATCCTCAACGGCGTGCCCTTTCTTCTTGCCTTCCTGGTTACCTTGCTCTTGGGCGGCGTTTTGGGGTCGATCAACGGTTATTTGGTCATGAAGCTACGCATCACGCCCGTGATCGCGACCCTCGTGACGTTGCTCATTTACAAGGGCCTCGCGCTGCTGATCGTTCCCGACGGCTCGTCAGCCATCAAGGGCAGCGCGGAGAAGGCTATGCCGGCGTGGATCAATGACTATGCACGCCACGATGTCTTCCTCGGATTGCCGATGGCGTTCTTCGTCGCCGTGGCTTTGATTGCGGTTCTGGTCATCGTTCAATCGAAGACAATCTTGGGCAAATACGCCGCCGCAGTCGGCGGCAACCGTACGGCGGCAGAGCTCTCCGGCATCAATGCTATCAAGGTGGTGTGGCTTTTATACATCCTCGTGGGTGTTTTTGCCGCTCTGGCCGGCATGGCGCGCGCCAGCTATATGTCGCTGGGAGACCCGCTCTCAGGCGATGGCATGGAGCTCACCTGCATCATTGCAGTATTGCTGGGAGGGACAGCTTTTTCGGGTGGCGAAGGTTCGGTGGCCAAAACCATGATCGGCGCCCTGATCGTTATTTGCATCACTACCGGCCTGATGACCGTTATCCCCGCGTACTGGCAGACCCTGACCATGGGCAGCGTCCTCCTGATCGCGGTCGTCCTTAATCACCTGCTGGTGCGGGAACCGGCGCAATACAAGCGAATAATCCACCGCCGAAGGAGTGTACGTGATGTTGACTGATAAACGGAGCCAGACCGGCTGCACCGAAATCGGAGCAGTGATGCCTTCAGTCGCCGCGCTGCCGGTTGGCCTTTACGAGAAGGCGTTACCCGAGCCATGGTCTTGGGATAAGCGACTGGCCATGGCAGCCGAGGCAGGGTATGACTTCGTCGAGATCTCGATTGACGAAAGCGACGAACGGCTGGCCCGGCTCGAGTGGCCGGCAGCAGCGAGGGCGGACCTTCGTCGCAGCATCGCCGCCGCCGGTGTGCCTGTTCTGAGTATGTGCCTGAGCGGGCATCGCAAGTATCCGCTGGGCAGCAGGTCGCTCCAGGTGCGCGCGCATGCAGACGCCATCATGCGCCAGGCGATCGAGTTTTCGGCGGATGTGGGGGTGCGCATCGTCCAGGTCGCCGGCTATGATGTCTTTTATGAGGATAGCGACGAAGGCAGTGTGGCCCGCTTCCTCGATGGGCTCTGCCGGGCCGCAGACTGGGCCAGCCACGCCGGCGTCATGCTTGCGCTGGAAAACGTGGACGTCCCAGTGTCCGAATCGTTGGCGCACTGCATGACGATCGTGCGACAGGTTGACTCTCTGTGGTTCCAGATCTACCCGGACATGGCCAACGTAGCCGCAGCCGGCTACGATCCGGTCGCGGAACTGCCGCTATGTGACGGTCACATGGTTGCCGTCCACGTAAAGGACAGCTTGCCCAGGACAATCCGCAGAGTGCCATTCGGCGCCGGCATCGTGCCGTTCGAGCGGGTGTTTCGAACGCTGGCCGCGATGCACTATTGCGGGCCGCTAACCGTGGAGATGTGGGCCGACCAGGATGGAGCCGGCGATCCCGTCGCGACGGTTCGAGCCGCCCGCCAGTTCGTGGCGGACCTGGTCGATACAACATATCCGGCGCCCGTACCTGCCCTTGCCGATTGAGACAAGTTCATAGGAGAAATTATGCTACTGGAAAAACTCCGCAACGACGTTTGGAAGTACAACCTGGATCTGCCAAAATACGGCCTGGTCGTCATGACCAGCGGTAACATCAGCGGTCGCGACCCAGAAAGCGGCTTGGTAGTCATCAAGCCCAGCGGCTATAGCTACGAAGAGATGACCCCTGCCGACATGGTCGTCGTGAACCTGGACGGCAAGGTCATCGAGGGCCATCTCAAGCCCTCCACCGACACAGCCACGCACCTCTACGTCTATAAGCACCGACCCGATGTGTTCGGCGTCGGGCATACCCACTCGACCTACGCGTCCAGTTTTGCGGCGCTTGGGTGGTCGATCCCGGCCGTCTTGACCACGTCGGCCATGCTGGGCGGCGAGATCCCCTGCGGCGGCTACGCCACCATCGGCGGCGAGCAGATCGGGGCGGAGATCCTCCGCGCCATCGGCACGAAGCGCGCCGTCCTGCTGCAGAACCACGGCGTCTTCACGATCGGCGATTCGCCCCGTCAGGCCGCCAAAATGGCCGTGGAAGTGGAAGAGATCGCAAAGATCACTCACCTGGCGATGCTGAAAGGAAAGCCGCTGCTTCTGACGCAGGAGCAGCTCGCAGAAACCGGCGACATGTACAGTACGGTCTACGGCCAGCGCTGATCACGGAGAAATATGGCAAACCTTTCTTCAAAGGAACGTATCCATAGGGTTCTCGAGCGCCAGGAGCCCGATCGCGTCCCGCATTTCGAGTGGCTGGTGGACAGAAAAGTGCGCGAAGCAATTCTGCCGGGCTGCGTGGATGCCAACGATTTCGCTGTCCGGATAGGCTCCGACGCCGTCATTGTCGACCCCAACTTCACGAACACGCCGCTGGCTGGCGGACGCTATCTCAGCGAATGGGGTTATGTCGCCCAGAAGACCCACGAAGAGCACGGCATCGAAGTGGAGTCGCCTATCCAGACCATGGCCGACTTTGAGCGCTATACACCGCCCGATCCGTACGCGCCGGGCCGCTACGATGCTGTCGAGAAGGTGCTGGCGACCTACGGCGACCATTACGCTGTGATCGTCCACCTGAACGACGTCTTTTCCATCCCGCGCACCCTGATGGGCATGGAAAGCCTGCTCATGGCCGTCGCCGCTGAGCCGGAGTTGGTGCAGGCGCTGGTGGACATGTCGGTGGACATCAATCTCAAGATGGCGAAGGAAGTGGCCCGCCGAGGGGCGAAAATTGTTTACACAGGCGACGATGTGGCGTGGACCAGGGGCCCATTGCTGTCGCCCCGCCACTTCCGCGAACTCTTGTATCCCGGCCTGTGCCGCGTCATGCGCGGCTTCAAGGAGCTCGGCCTGATGGTCATCAAGCACACCGACGGCAACCTGTGGCCGATCATCGACATGATCGTGGATTCGGGCATCGACTGTCTGGATCCGATCGACCCGACCGCTGGGATGGATCTGGCCGAGGTCAAGGCAAAGTACGGCCATCGGATTGCGCTCAAAGGCAACGTCGACTGCGCCAGCCTGATGTCCTTCGGCACGCCTGCAGAGACTGCCGAGGCCACCAAGGCAGCGCTGCGCAAGGGGATGCAGGGCGGCGGCTACATTCTGTCCTCCAGCAACAGCATCCATTCGGGAGTGAAGCCGGAAAACTATCTGGCCATGATTAGAACGCTGCACGAGTTTGGCAGCTATCCAATGAGGCTTTAGCATCACGGCGCCGTAGAGCGCTGTTTTCAGAGGCAGGACCATGAATTACCTAGCTGGCATCGACCTGGGATCAACGACGCTGAAAGCGGTGATCTATGACCTGGCCGGCAACGTCGTGGCCAGTGCGTGCCGTCCCACCGAACAAGTCCACCCCGATTCTGCACACCCGGAGTGGACCGTGTGGATGCCCGATCAGATCTGGCGCGGCAGTGCCGCGGCGATGAAGGAGGCCGTGGCCGAGCTTGACGATCCCCGCAAAGTCAAGGGCGTGGCCGTGACTGGCATGGGCATGGACGGTGTTCCGGTCGACGAGCACGGGCAGTGGCTCTACCCGTTCATCAGTTGGCATTGTCCGCGCACGCAGCCCCAATTCGACTGGTGGTCAAAGCACATTACCGCGGAGAAGACATTCTCGATCGGCGGCAACACCTTGTGGCGCTTCTCGACCGCGCTGCGTCTGCTTTGGATGGCGGAACATCAACCAGAGATCCTCCGGCGCACGCACAAGTGGCTGCTGATTGAGGATTTCGTCAACATGATGCTTTGCGGAAAGATGGCAACCGACTACACGATGGCATCCTGCACACTCTTGTTTGACCAGCGCCAGCTCGCCTGGTCGGACGAGATGCTAAGCCGATCGGGGATCGACAGGCGGTTGCTGGCGGATTGCCATCCAAGTGGCACACCGCTTGGCGAGATCACCCAGGCCGCAGCAGAGGCGACAGGGCTCCCTGCCGGCACGCCGGTGGTGCTGGGCGGCCACGACTACCTGTGCGGCGCGCTGCCGGTTGGGGCGATCCGACCAGGTGTGGTCTTGGATGTCAGCGGGACGTGGGAAATTGTGCTGGCAACGAACAAGGCGCCTGTACTGACACACGAGGCACAGCGCACCGGCGTAACCGTCGAGGCTCACGTTGCACGCCACCAATACGCTATCTGGGGCGGCGCGGTGGCATCCGATATGCTCGAGTGGTACCGTAAGGAGTTCGGCTTTGAGGCGAAATACCAGGCCGACCAGTGCGGCGGCGTCGATTGGGACATCCTCATGGCCGATGCCACGGCTGCACCTGTGGGCGCGCATGGCGTCATGTTTCTGCCCCACCTATCGGGCGGGGGCTGCCCGACGGTCGATCCGCGCTCCCTGGGCGGTTTCGTTGGGCTGAGCAACCTTGCCTCAAAAGGGGATATGTTGCGTGCGGTCATCGAGGGTTTGGATTACCAATTCCTCGATATTGTGAGGACGATGCACCACGACCTGGGTGTACCGATCGATCGGTTGGTCGTGGTTGGCGGTGCAACCAAGAACAAATTCTGGATGCAAAATAAGGCGGACATGGTGGGCGGCCTGTTTGGCCTGGCCATCGAGGCGCCCGACGTCGAAGAGGCTACGCCATTGGGGGCAGCCATGTTGGCCGGCATTGGCGTTGGGTTGTATCGAGACGAAGAAGACGCGTTCGCACATGTGCAAAAAACCAGCATAGTCTACGAGCCGAATACGGAAGCAGCCAGTCAGTACGCCAGACTATTTCCGATCTACCAGCAGATCTACCCAGCGCTCAAATTGGTGAGCCATGACTTGTCAGCTCTAGTGTAGTCGAAGCATTGCGTAGAAATCATAGTAGAGACAGCTTAAGGAAACAAACCCATGCCTTCCTATCTTTTGGGCATAGATAACGGATTGACAGTCTCAAAGGCCGCGATCTTTGACCTTCAGGGTCGCGAGATAGCGGTGCAGGGGCACAAAGTGTCTCTGAGCTACCCCCGACCGGCGTGGGTCGAACGCGATACCGAAGCTGTTTGGCTTACGACGGCCGCCTCGATTCGCGAGGCCATTCAAAAGGCAGACATCGATCCACGCGATATCGTCGGCGTGGGCAACTCGGCGCACGGCAACGGCATCTACCTTGTCGATAAATCAGGCGCGCCCTTGGGTCCATCGGTGACCTCGATGGACAATCGCGCCAGTCAGGTCATCGACGAGTGGTTTCAGCCAGGGGGTGTTCACGACCAGACGTTCCCCATCATTATGACCAACACCTGGGCCGCGCAGATGGCTCCCCTGCTCGCCTGGTTCAAGCGCCATCGACCGCAGGTTTGGGAACAGATCGGCCACGCCTTTGAGTGCAAAGACTATATCAAATTCCGCCTGACTGGGACGATCACCTCGGACTTTTCAGATATCAGCGGAACCAGCTTGTATGACAGTCGCAACCGCCGGCTCTCGGCCGAGCTTCTCGACCTGTACGGCATTGGCGATATCCTCCCCGCGCTACCGCAGCCGATCGAAAGCCATGCCATCGCCGGCCGGGTGACGCGCGAGGCCGCGGCAGTGACCGGGCTGGCCGAGGGAACACCCGTTGCCGGCGGCATGTTCGACATAAACGCATCGGCAGTTGGCGCAGGTGTGATCGACGAAGGGATGCTTTGCATCATCGCCGGGACCTGGAGCATCAACGAGGTCGTGACGCGGCAACCGCTGATCGACGACCGCATCCTCATGTGCACGCTCTTCGCCGTGCCCGGTTTGTGGCTCGCGACCGACAGCAGTGCGACTTCGGCCACCAACTTGGAGTGGTTTGTCACGCAGTTCTGCTACGAAGAGAAAGCGGCGGCAGAGGCACGCGGCATCTCGGTGTACGAAGTGTGCAACGAGATCGTCGAGAGCCTGGGGCCAGGCGGCACAGACGTGATCTTCCATCCTTTCCTGTTCGGCTCAAATGTGCAGGCCAATGCACGCGCCGGGTTCTATGGGCTGGGCGCCTGGCACACAAAAGGCCATATGCTGCGCGCACTTTATGAAGGCGTCGTCTACGGCCACCTGGATCACATCAACCGGCTGAAGGCCGCGGGCGCGCAGATGAAGCTCGCGCGCCTGACAGGCGGCGGCGCGCGCAGCACCGTGTGGACGCAGATGTTTGCAGACGCGCTGGAGCTGCCGATTGAGGTGCCCAGTGCTACTGAAAACGCCGCGCTGGGCGCTGCCATCGCCGCCGGGATTGGCGTCGGCGCGTACACTGACTATGTCGACGCCGTCGCACAGACGGTCCGCGTCGTGCGACGGCACGAACCGCAGGCCGAAGCCACGCCAAAATACTTGGCGCGCTACCAAGAGTACCAGGTCCTGCTCGAAGCCATGCACGAGCCCTGGCGGCGCTTGGAAAAGCTGGGGGCATAGGTCCAAGGTTCGAAAGTTGCCTTCACAAAAGTGAATCGCATTTTTGCACACGAGGCGTTGCCCGCATAGAATAGGCGCCTGGCTTAGAAGCAATCACATGGACCACGCGTCCATGCACAAGGAGCGGGTATGGAAGAAGAACGGATCGATCTCCTGACTCAAGTAGCCGTCTGGTACTATGAAGAAGGACTCAACCAGGCAGACATTGCGCAACGCATCGACAAATCGCGTTCCATGGTCTCGCGTTTGCTGGAACAGGCGCGCGAGGCCGGGCTCGTCGAGGTCCGGGTGCGCCATCCTTTACGCACGGACGGTGAACTGGAGCAACGGTTGTGTTGTGAATTCAACCTCGCGGAGGCTTGTGTTTTGGCTGAGCCGCCGGAGGACTACCGCGTTCTGCTGCGCCGTCTCGGCGAACTCGGCGCTCGCCGCCTTCAAGAATCGCTGCATCCAGGCATCATCATCGGGTTAAGTTGGGGGAGCGCTGTACATGCCGTGGTCACCGCGATGCCAACCAGCCCAATACCAAACTCGACCATTGTGCAACTCATCGGCGCGGTCGGTCACGGCGATCCCATGGTAGACGGCGTCGAATTGGGACGGTGGCTGGCGCAGAAGATGGGCGCTTCGTTTCGCTTCCTCTCTGCGCCGCTGCTTGTCAAGGACGAAGCCGTCGCTCAAGCGCTGCGCAGCGAATGGATCAATCAAGAGACACTGGCGATGGCAGCGCAGGCGGAAGTGGCCGTCATCGGCATCGGTACACCGGAGCCTGAGTACTCCAGTCTCCTGCGCGCGGGCTACCTCAGCCGCAGCGATCTAGAGGAGTTGGTGGAGGCCGGCGTAGTTGGGGATATCGTCGCACACCACTTTGACAAGCAAGGGCATGTTCTCGATATTTCGGCCAACCGGCGGTCTGTCAGCCTGGATGCCAACTCGATTCGCAAGATCCCAAAGGTGATCGCGGTGTCGGGCAGTGTCTCGAAGGCCAGGGCGATCGCTGCGGCCCTGCGCGGCGGCTTTTGCAATTGCCTGGTGACCGACGCAAGGGCAGCACAGATGGTTCTCGAACTCGCGTCGTCATCTCCGGGAGAGTCGTTGTCAGCACCGGTTGAACCATGGGCAGTCGCTATCCCGCGTCTGCCTCACAGCCAACAGGAAGGTGGCATCCATGTTCGAAATTGAGCGCGTTGTGAGTGCACAAAATGAGGTAGGCGAGAGCCCACGCTGGGACGCTGCAGAGCAGTCGGTCTATTGGCTCGACATCTGGGACAGCCCAGCCGTCTTTCGTTTCCAGCCGCAAACCAGAAAGACCACCCGTTGGGCGCCAGGGCTGCCGGTGACCGGCCAGGCACGGCGCGAGAAGGGTGGTTTCGTTTTTGCATCCCGCACAGGACTCTACTTCTGGGATGAGCGCACCGGAGAGAGCCAGTTTATCCTCGATCCCGAGGCCGGCAATGGGCCGGTTCGCTTCAACGACGGCTCGGCCGACAGGATGGGCCGCTTTTGGGCGGGATCCACCTACGCCGACGACCAGTTCCGACCCGAGGGCTCGCTCTACCGGATGACTCCCGGCCGCAGCGTGCAGAAGATGGCCGGCGAGCTAGCCTGCTCCAACGGTCTCGGTTGGAGCCCGGACAATAAAACGATGTACGTTACCGCCCAATTCGCCTACGAGTTGCTGGCGTTCGACTTCGACCTGGTCACCGGGGAGCTCGCGAACCGGCGCTCCTTCGCCCGGGTGCCGGAGGTCGACGGCCTGCCGGACGGGCTGACCGTCGACGCCGAGGGGTGCATCTGGAGCGCCCAATGGGGCGGCTGGCGTCTCACGCGCTACGACCCGGATGGCAAGATCGAGCGCGTGGTCAGGCTCCCGGTGCCAAACCCCACAAGCTGCGTCTTTGGCGGGCCCGACCTGAAAGACCTGTATGTCACCACCGCGTGGCTGGGGCTCAGCGACGCCGAGCGCCAGGCTACGCCGGGATCAGGCGACCTGTTTGTAGTTCACACGGATATCCAGGGGCTGCCCGAGCCCAAGTTTGCTGGGTAGGGGCGGATCGGGTAGACAAGCAGGCAAGGAAACAAGTAGACAAGGCCGGAAGCAGAATCCCCTTGTCTACTAATCGTGGGCCGTGCTATCCCAGGCAGGTGAACCGAGCGGCGCGGCGCAAGCCATGTGCGCAACTGTGGCGATCTGGCCGCGCGCACGCCATTACAAATGACGGTCGATGGCGAGCCCATCCCGGGCAATCGCCTACCTCTGCGAGATGATGGATCCCAGCATCAGGTATCAGTGACACTTTAGAAAAATCCCATTCATCTCTATGGTGCCTATAGGGGTGCCTATCAAACAAATAGGAGTACAATCGAAGGGTCCTATCATTTTCCGAGGCAAATTATGGAATATCCGCTTACCCCGTGCGAAGCTACCGTGCGTGGGCGGTAGCTCGCCATTTTGCGACAAACCCTACATTGCAGTTGCAATCGTTCTGATCTACAATACTGGGGGTTGAAGGTCGCTTTCCCGCGCGACAGTTC
>Ga0105047_10002071_pt1 | contig 35940 bp, 35 predicted proteins | sample MAT04_FD_78384 | JGI IMG/M metagenome (GOLD analysis project Ga0105047, IMG submission 78384) | Freshwater microbial communities from Lake Fryxell liftoff mats and glacier meltwater in Antarctica - MAT-04 (megahit assembly) | ecosystem: Environmental > Aquatic > Freshwater > Ice > Liftoff... | reverse complement strand
GAGTCTGGTGGTTCCCGTGGCTCTGGTTGCTTGTGGGTGGGCGGATCAGGTGGTGGTGGCCCAGGCCCCAGCTGACGTCACTGGCTCCGGTGAAGGGGTGGGCGTCGAGGGTGAGGCTGTGCTGCACGAGGCGTCGGACCCTCGGGTCGAGGGTGGTGTCGTCGTGGGGGAGTCCGTTGAGCGCTCGGTACGTCGCGATGGCGGCCGGGATGAGCGTTTCCAATGCGCATGGGTGGCTGATGCCGAAGCTGGCATCGAGGTGGGCCTCGACTCGGTCGCGCAGCGACCACCGCGTCAAGAAGCCGAGACGACGACACGCCCGCGACAAGAAAGTGCGACAACGACAAGTTGCGCGAGATCCCACAAGGCGCGAGTGGTCGCGCTCATCGGCTCCGACCCCGGCGTGCTCGGGGAGCCGGGAACGTGTTCCATTCGCCTGCGCCGTCAGACGCAGGATGGCGTTCGGGTAGGCCGGGTGCGGGGGCAGTTCGACACCCGGACACCGCGATCAGCGCGCCGATGCGGGTGTCGGAGCCCGAATCGAGGTCCTGGCGGCGGAGCCGCCTGCGCGCGCGACATCCGCACCACGTTCCCCGAGGACCTGGTGGACGCCGGCCCTTCGGTGGTGCAGGCTCTTCCTCACGTGGGGAAGGGGGGGCCGTCATGGGCCTGCTCAAGATCGCAGCCGTGCAAGCGACCTATGTCCTGATGAACCGCGACGCCACCATCGACCGGGTCGATGAGCTGACGGCCGCGGCGTCGCGGGACGGGGCGCAGGTCGTCGTGTTCCCGGAGGCCTTCGTCCCCGGAACGCCGATCTGGATCGACACCAGGCCGATCTGGGACGGTGACGACGCCTGGTTCGGCATGCTCGTCGACAACGCGGTGGTGATCCCGAGCCCGGCGGCCGACCGGCTGGCGATGATCGCCGAGACCCACGGCGTGTGGCTCGTCATCGGGGTCCAAGAGAAGGAACCCACGGGATCGACGATCTACAACACCCTGTTGTACTACTCGCCCGAGGGGCGGCTCGTCGAGCGGCACCGCAAGCTCGTGCCGACCGGCTCGGAACGCACCGTCTGGGGCATGGGTGACGGATCGACGTTGCGGGTGGTGCAGACGTCCCATGGCCGGATCGGTGGGTTGATCTGCTGGGAGAACTACATGCCCCTGGCCCGGTTCCACCTCTACGCCCAGGGGGTGGACGTCTGGCTGGCGCCGACGCTCGCCCCGGGCGACGCCTGGATCGCGACCCTGCGGCACCTGGCCAGGGAGAACCGGATGTTCGTCGCCGGGGTCAACCCCGTCCTGCACGTCGACCGCATCCCTGCCGACTTCCCCGACCGTGAGCGGCTCGTCCCGGCCGCCTTCATCGAGGAGCACGGCCCGTGGATCGAGCAGGGGAACACGGTCGTCGTCGGGCCCAACGGTGCCGTGCTCGCCGGGCCCGTGCGCGAGGAGGAGAGGACTCTGATCGCCGAGCTCGACCTGGCCGAGGTGGCGGCCGGGCGCCGGCTCATGGACCCGACCGGGCACTACAACCGACCCGACATCTTCCGGCTGCTGGTCGACACGACCAGCCGACGAGCCACCACCGTGACGCAGGCCCCCGGCCCCGGTGACGCCGAGGGGGGACAGCCCCTCCCCTGACGCCCGACGCCCAGTGCACCGGGCGCCGGCGTGCGACAGGCCCCCGGGGCGCCCCAGCTCGGGTCGTCGAGCGTGGTGCACGCCACGGTTTCGGTGCCCCTCACCGAGGCGGTGCGACACTGCGGCCATGACCGCTGCGGCCACCGGCCCGCTGCTGACCCGTCGCGACTGGGCTGCCCTGCTCACCATCGGGTTCGGCGTCTCGCTCGTGATCATGGATGCGACGATCGTCAACGTCGCCCTCCCCGTCGTCATCCAGGACCTGTCGCTGACAGCCACCGAGGCGCAGTGGATGAACGCCGTCTACTCCCTCGTCTTCGCCTCACTGCTCATCACCGTGGGCCGGATCGGCGACCTCAAGGGCCGCCGCCTGCTGTTCCTCGTCGGCATGGTCGTGTTCATGGCGTCCTCGGTCGTCGCCGGCCTGTCGGTCAACGGGCGGATGCTGATTCTCGCCCGGTTCGCGCAGGGCATCGGCGCCGCCATGATCCTGCCGTCGACCCTGTCGAGCCTCAACGCCCTGTTCACCGGCCGCGCCCGGGTGATCGCCTTCGCGGTCTACGGGTCGGCCATCGGTGGCATGGCCGCCATCGGGCCGCTGCTCGGCGGGTGGCTCGCGACGGACTACTCGTGGCGCTGGGCGTTCTGGCTCAACATCCCCGTGGGCCTGCTCGTGGTCTTCGGCATCGTGCGGGCACTGCCGGAGACCCGTGACCCGGCGGCCGCCCCGAGCCGCGACGTGCTCGGTGTCGCCCTGACCATGGTGGGGATGGGGTCCATCGTCTTCGCGCTCATCGAGGCCGAGACCTACGGGTGGTGGCGCACTGACAGCGGCGGCCTCTCGCCGGTGCCGTTCGTGCTCGCCGGCGGCGTGGCCGCGATGGTGTGGTTCGTGGTGCACGAGCGGCGACGGGCCGCGGCCGGCAGGCCGGTGCTGGTCGACCTCGGGCTGTTCGCCATCGCGACCTTCAGCGCGGGGGTGGTGGCCGCGCTGATCGTCGCGTTCGGCGAGTTCGGGCTGCTCTTCACCCTCCCGCTGCTGCTGCAGGGCACGCTCGGGTACACCGCCCTGCAGACCGGCTGGGTGATCGTGGCACTCGCCGCGGGCACGTTCCTCATCTCCGGGATGCTCCCCCGGATCTCCCGGTTCGTGCCCCAGCGCACCGTGGTGCAGGTCGGTCTCGGGTTCGAGGCCATCGCAGTCGGCGCGCTCGCCCTGTCGATCTCGATGGACGTCGCGACCTGGCAGCTGTGCGCGTGCCTGTTCGTCTACGGCGTAGGGGTCGGGATGGCGACCGCGCAGCTGACCTCGCTGCTGCTCCACGACGTGCCGGTCGAGGAGAGCGGGCAGGCCTCCGGCCTGCAGTCGAGCGTGCGTCAGCTCGGGTCGGCGCTCGGCGTGGCGGTGCTCGGCGGCATCCTCATCGGCAGCCTCGGCCGGTTCACCCAGGCGAACCTGACCGCCCTCTCCCTGCCCGCGACGGTCGTCGACAAGGTCACCACCGCGGTCAGCGAGTCGGCGGGCACGGCCATCGCCGGCCTCCAGGCGCAACCCGGCGCCGCCGCCATCGCGGCGGCGGCCGGCGACGCGATGATCACGGCGAGCCGGCTCACCACCGGGCTGGCGTCCCTCGCCCTGGTCGTGGGGCTGCTCGCCACGTTCCGGCTACCGCGCACCGCCCTGCCGACGAAGGCTCGCGAGCCGGAGGCGGCCGCAGACGACGGGCAGCACGCAGGGCCACGAACGGTCGACCTCGACGGGGCCTGATCCGCGTGTCTCCGCGGCCCGCGCGAGCAGCACCGCCGGGTTAGGTTGTCGCCATGGTGCAGCCCGTGGTCGAGGTGATCGGTGTGTATGCCGCCGACGGCGGTGTCGTGGGCGAGCTCACCTACGTGGTGGGCCACTTCCTCGGTCGCACCAGCTGCTCGTTGTGCGAGGTCACCCACGGGTCGCTGCGCCGCCGGCCGGAGTGGGACGCGATGACCGCGCGGCTTCCCGTGCCGCTTCGCCTGGTGCACCGCAACGAGGCCACCGAGGGTGAGCGCAGCGCGTACCGGGTGTCCGGCCTCCCGGCGGTGGTCGGGGTGCGCGCCGACGGTTCGCGCACGGTGCTGCTCGGCCCCACCGTCCTCGCCTCGCTCGGTGGCTCGGTGCCGGCCTTCGAGCACGCCCTGCTGGCAGAGCTCGAGCGGGATGGGTGAGGTCACGAGCCCGCAGCCCCCTGTCACCGCGTGGTTAGGCTGACCGGAACGGTCCCACTCGATGGAGGTTGGTCATGGGCGACGTGCCCGCAGGTCCCGCCGGTTCACCCGGTACCTCATGAAGAGCACGTTCGGCGCGGGCCGCGACTTCGCGGTGCTCGACCCCGACACCGAGGAGCAGCTGTTCTTCGTCGACGGCAAGGTCGGCCCGCGCCCGAAGGCGGAGGTGCAGGGCGGCGACGGCGGCGTGCCCTACAGCGTCAGGGGGCAGCTGCTCGGCATCCCGAAGAAGATGACGATCACCGACGCGTCCGGCAGCGAGGTGGCGTCGCTCAAGGCCAAGGCGTTCTCGATCGTCAAGGACACGATGACGATGCAGATGGCCACCGGTGAGCCCTGGCAGCTGACCGGTCACTTCATCGAGAAGGACTACACCGTGACCAGCGAGGGCCGCGACGTCGTGCGGATCACCCAGAAGTGGGTGACGGTGCGCGACAAGTGCACGGTCGATGTGGCCGACGGTGCCGACCCGGGGCTGGCCTTCGCGATCGTCTGGGCCGTCGACCGGTGGGTCGAGGGGAACTGAGCGATGACCCGGCGCCCGGTACCCGACACCCCCGGACCGGGGCAGGAGTCGGCCTGGGACTACCCCCGGCCTCCCCGCGTCGAGCCCAGCGGCGAGTGCGTCGAGGTCTGGCTCGGGGGCGTGCGCGTCGCGGTGTCGACCCGCTCGCTGCGCGTGCTCGAGACCAGCCACCCGCCGTCCTACTACCTGCCCGTCGACGACTTCGAGCCGGGCGCACTGCGGCCCACCGAGGGCTCGTCCTGGTGCGAGTTCAAGGGCCGGGCCACGTACTTCGACGTCTACGGCGGGGATGCCGTCGCGCCGCGAGCCGCGTGGACCTACCCGAAGCCCAGCCCCGGCTTCGAGGCCATCGCCGGGTACGTCGCCGTCATGCCCGGTGACATGGACCGGTGCGTGGTCGACGGCGAGGTGGTGCGTGCCCAGCGCGGCGGCTTCTACGGCGGCTGGATCACCGCGCGGGTGGTGGGCCCGTTCAAGGGCGGCCCCGGCTCCCGGGGCTGGTGACCTCCTGCGCACCAGAACCTTCACCTTCCAACCGGAACGGTTCCGTTGTGAAGGTGAAGCTTCCCGGATCGGGCGGGAAAGGTGTGGTCAGTCGTCGCTGAGCGGGTGCTCCTTCGTCGCGAGCTCGTTGCGGGCGCGCTCGGACGCGGCGCTGATCTCGTCGGCGGTGCGCTGCGCGTAGGCGGCGCCCGGCGCGAGCTCGTGGTCGGGCAGGCGCCAGCGTGCGGTGCTGACGCCGGCCTGGCGGGCCCGCTCGATCGCCTCGTCGATGCAGCGCTCGGCATCCTCGCGGCCGGCCCAGTGGGCGCCCTCCACCGACTTGCCGGGCTCGAGATCCTTGTAGGTCTCGAAGAAGTGCTGGATCTCGAGCCGGTCGAACGAGCTGATGTCCTCGATCTCGCGGATGTGGAACTTGCGCGGGTCACCCGCGGGGATGCACAGGATCTTGTCGTCGCCGCCGGCCTCGTCGCGCATGTGGAACATCCCGATCGGGCGCACCCGCACCAGGCAGCCGGGAAAGGTCGGCTCGTCGAGCAGCACGAGCGCGTCGAGCGGGTCACCGTCCTCGCCGAGCGACTCCTCGATGTAGCCGTAGTCGGACGGGTAGGCCATCGCGGTGAACAGCATCCGGTCCAGGCGGATGCGCCCGGTCTCGTGGTCGACCTCGTACTTGTTGCGGTGACCCTTGGGGATCTCGATGGTGACGTCGAACTCCACGACGGGTTCTCCTTCTTCGGCGGTGACCTAGGCTCGGTGCACAGTCTGGACCATCGGGCGGGCGAAGCACGAAGGGAGGCCGGGTGAGACGGGTCATGCTCGCCTCGGTCGTGGGCTCGGCCGTGGCGCTCGTGGCCGTCGGCGGCTACGCCGCGGCCGACGTGCTCGACGTCGCTCCCGGCATCCTCACCCTCGACCGCCCGGTCGCCGCACCCGCGCCCATCCTGTCCGGATCCCCGGCTCCCGTGCTGCTGCCCGAGCCGGCCGCCTCGGTCGACGCGATGCTGACCGACACCGGCGCCGACGCACCGGTGCCGACCAGGGCCGGCCTGCGGAATGCACTCCGCGCGGCATCCGACGACCCGGCCCTGCGCAGCGGCACCGGCATCAGCGTGCGTGACGGTGTCACCGGTGACGAGCTCTGGTCCCAGGATGCCGCGACCCCGCGCGTACCCGCCTCCACCCAGAAGCTGATGGCCGCGCTCGCCGTCGCCGACGGCCTCGACCTCGACGACGCGATGACGACCGCCGTGGTCGCGCCGCCGGGCTCGACCGACCTGGTGCTGGTCGCGAGCGGCGACACCCTGCTGGCACCGGGCAAGGGCGACCCCGACGCGGTCGCCGGGCGGGCCGGGCTCGCCGACCTCGCGACGCGGGTGGCCGACTCGCTCGCGCCCTCGGGCCGCACGAGCGTGCGGCTGCGCCTCGACCTCACCCACGCCCCGGGCCCGCGCTACCCGTCGACGTGGAACCCCAACGACGTGCGCGACGGATTCGCCCAGGCCGTCGTGATGACCGGACTGGCCACCCAGCTCCCCAGGGCGCTGCATCCCTCGCCCGCCAGGCCGGAGGCGGAGGTGGCCAAGGCCGTGGTCGGGGCGCTCAAGGCACGTGGCGTCACCGCGACGCTGCTGCCCGAGCGCACCTGGTCGACCCCGGCGCCCGCGACCGCGCAGGCGCTCGGGGGCGTGGAGTCGGCGACCTACGCCGAGGTGCTCGACCTCGCGCTCGACCGCAGCGAGAACGCCCTCACCGAGAACCTCGCCCGGCAGGCCGCCGCGGCAGCCGGGCACCGAACGACCCGCCAGGGCGACACGGCCGACTACATCCGCGAGCGGCTGGCCGCGCACGACGTACCCACCAAGGGGCTCGTCATCACCGACGCGAGCGGGCTGAGCCCGGGCCAGCGGGCGAGCGCGGCGACGCTCTCGGGCGTGCTGCGGCTGGCGGCGACCGGTGCGGTCGAGGAGCTGCGCGGCGTCGTCGCCGGCCTGCCTGTCGGCGGGCTCAGCGGCACGATGGCCCGCCGCTTCCGTGCCGACGCGACCGTCGACGTCGCCGGGGTGCCCCGGGGCAAGACCGGCACGCTGCGCGCCGGGTCGGCCCTGGCCGGCACCACCGTCGACGCCGCCGGGCGCCCGCTGACCTTCGTGCTGCTCGTCGACGGGTTCCCGAACACCTACGGGGGAACGCTGCGAGCGCGGGCCGCGTTGGACCGGATCGTGGCCGCACTGACCAGGTGCGGCTGCCGCTGACCGCGGCACGAGGAGAGGCAGGACCTGCGTGACTTACGTCGACTGGGAGTTCGCCAAGACCACCGGGAGGACGTTCGTTCCCGCGGGCCCGACCGTCACCCGGGCCGAGGCCGAGGCCGAGGTCGCGGCGATCCGCGCGGCGGCCCGGGTGGCCCGCGAACCGGTGGCCGAGACGGCTCGGATGCGCACCCCCGACGACGCCCCCGACGCGCTCGTCGTCGACCGGGCCACCTGGATCACCGTCAACGCCGACTCGATGAGCGCGATGCTCGACCCCACGTTCGACGCGATGGTCGCCAAGCGCGGCCAGGCGCCCGGCGCGACCGCGCAGGCCTTCGGTGGCAAGGTGACCGGTGCCGAGGCCGGCGCGCTGCTCGCGTTCATGGCCTCCAAGGTGCTGGGCCAGTACGACCTGGCGCCGGGGGGCACGCCCGCCCTGATGCTCGTGGCCCCGAACATCCGCGCCGTCGCCGAGGAGCTGGGCGTCGACCGCGACGACTTCCGCAAGTGGGTCTGCATGCACGAGGAGACCCACCGCGTGCAGTTCACCGCGAACCCCTGGCTGCGCGACCACCTCGTCGAGCAGGCCCGCTCGCTGGCGGTCGACCTGGCCCCCGACCCCGAGCGGCTCCAGGAGATCGCCGGCCGGCTGGCCGAGAAGCTGCCCGACCTCTTCCGCGAGGGCAGCACCGGGCTCACCGACCTGTTCACCACGCCGGAGCAGCGCGAGAAGCTCGCCGGGCTCACCGCAGTGATGTCCCTGCTCGAGGGGCACGCCGACGTGGTCATGGACGACGTCGGCCCGGCGCACATCCCGTCCGTCGCCCACATCCGGAGTCGCTTCACCGAGCGTCGCAAGGGCGCGGGTGCGCCCGACCGGCTGCTGCGCCGCCTGCTCGGCCTCGAGGCGAAGATGCGCCAGTACCGCGACGGCGCCGTCTTCGTGCGCGGTGTGCAGCAGCGCGTCGGTGTCGACGGCTTCAACGCCATCTGGTCCTCGGCCGACACTCTGCCGCTGGCTCGCGAGATCGAGGAGCCCGAGGCCTGGGTCCGCCGCGTCCACGGCTGAACCCCCGGCCCCTGCCCCCGACCCTCGCGCAAGGGGGAGGATGGGCGGGGTGGAGAGACGCTGGGGATCACCGGATGCCGCGACGGCGGCGGTCCGCCTCGCCGTGCGGACGGCCCTCGCCGATCTCGCAGCCGACCCGTCGGCACCCACCGACGCCGGGCCCACGGCGCCCACCGACGCCGACCCCACGGCGCCCACCGGGCCCACCGGCGCCGGGCGGCCCGGGCTCGTGCTCGTCGCGTGCAGCGGCGGGGCCGACTCGCTCGCACTGGCCGCTGCGCTGGCCTTCGAGGCGCCCACGGCGAGGTGGCGAGCGGGTGCGGTGGTGGTCGACCACGGCCTCCAGCCCGGCTCGGCCCAGGTGGCCGCGGATGCCGGGCGGCAGCTGCGCGCCCTCGGTCTCGACCCGGTCGACGTCGTCACGGTCGAGGTGGTCGGCGCCGGGGAGGGGCTCGAGGCCGCCGCCCGTTCGGCCCGCTACGCCGCCCTCGCCGACGCCGCCGACCGGCACCGGGCGGGCGTGGTGCTCCTCGGCCACACCCGCGACGACCAGGCCGAGCAGGTGCTGCTCGGCCTCACCCGCGGTGCCGGCGCCCGATCCCTCTCGGGGATGCCGCCCGCCCGAGGCCGCTTCCGGCGCCCGCTCCTGGCGGTGTCCCGCGAGCAGTGCCGCGAGTCCACCCGGGCGCAGGGCCTTGCCTGGTGGGACGACCCGATGAACGAGGACCCCGCCTTCACCCGGGTTCGGGCCCGACGCGCCCTGGCCGATCTCGAGCGCGACCTCGGCCCGGGGGTGACCGCGGCACTGGCGCGCACGGCATCCCTGCTGCGGGTCGACGCCGACCACCTCGACGCCCTGGCCGACGAGGCCGTGGCCGCGCTGGGACCGCAGCCCTGGCCGGTCGAGGCGCTCACCGGCATCCCGCGCGCCGTGCGCACCCGGGTGTGGCGCCGCCTGCTCGTGGCGGCGGGGGCCCCGGCCGGGCAGGTCGGCAGGCCGCACACCGACGCCTGCGACCGGCTGCTCACCGCCTGGCACGGGCAGGGCCCGGTGCACGCCCCCGGGCACCTGCGGGTGGCTCGTTCCGGCCGCCGGGTCACCATCGCCCCCCGCGATCGGGTTGACTAGGCCCCACACCCGCCCGCGCCCCACCCCACCAGGAGCCGCAGTGGACGCCGCCCACATGGGAGCAGACCTCGAACGTGTCCTTCTCAGCGAGGAGGAGATCCAGGCCAGGCTCGCCGACCTGGCCGGCGAGATCGCCCGCGAGTACGAGGGCAAGGACCTCCTGCTCGTCGGGGTGCTGAAGGGGGCGGTCATGGTCATGGCCGACCTGATGCGCGCCCTGCCGGTCACCGTGCCCGTCGACTGGATGGCGGTGTCGTCGTACGGCTCGGGCACCAAGTCCAGCGGGGTCGTGCGCATCCTCAAGGACCTCGACTCCGACATCACCGGCCGGCACGTGCTCATCGTCGAGGACATCGTCGACTCCGGCCTGACCCTGTCGTGGATCAGGTCGAACCTGGAGTCCCGCAGCCCGGCCTCGGTCGAGATCTGCACGCTGCTGCGCAAGCCGGAGGCCGCCAAGGTCGAGGTCGACGTGAAGTGGGTCGGGTTCGACATCCCGAACGAGTTCGTCGTGGGCTACGGCCTCGACTACGCCGAGGCCTACCGGGGCCTGCGGGTGGTCGGCACCCTCGCGCCGTACGTCTACAGCTGAGCCCGGGCCGGGCAGGCGTCGAAGCCCCGGCACCGGCGGAACACGTGGGAGACGGGGCTCGTTGCTAGCGTGTACCCGTTCCGCCCGGTGTGACCTCCGGTCGGCCGATTGACCACGAGCAGGAGGACCGGAGCGCGAGCTCCGCACCCACATGGACTTCAAGCGCATCTTCAAGACCCCACTGTTCTGGGTCCTGGCCGTCATCGTGGTGATGCTGACGGTGTTCTCCTTCGACGGCGACGGCGGCTACACCACGATCACCACAGCCCAGGCGGAGAAGCTGATCGCCGACAAGAAGGTGCAGACGGCGGTCATGACGACCGAGAACGTCCTCAACCTCGACCTGTTGGACGGCCAGACCTTCAGCGACACGGCGGCCGAGGTCAGCGGGGCGACCAAGGTGCAGGCCGAGTTCGTCGACGCCCGGGCCGAGCAGCTGGTCGCGGCGCTGAGCACCAACGTGCCCAACGGCTACAACGACAAGAAGGAGGGCGACAGCGCCTTCTGGACCATCTTCATCAGCTTCTTCCCGGTGCTGCTCCTCGTCGGGCTCTTCTGGTTCCTCATGAGCCAGGCCCAGGGCGGCGGATCCCGGGTGATGCAGTTCGGCAAGTCGCGGGCCAAGCTCGCCACCAAGGACACCCCCAAGGTCACCTTCGCCGACGTCGCCGGAGCCGACGAGGCGGTCGAGGAGCTGCACGAGATCAAGGAGTTCCTCGCCGAGCCCGCGAAGTTCCTGGCGGTCGGTGCCAAGATCCCCAAGGGCGTGCTCCTCTACGGCCCCCCCGGCACCGGCAAGACCCTTCTCGCGCGCGCCGTCGCCGGCGAGGCCGGCGTGCCGTTCTACTCGATCTCGGGTTCCGACTTCGTCGAGATGTTCGTCGGTGTCGGTGCGTCCCGCGTGCGCGACCTGTTCGAGCAGGCCAAGGCCAACGCACCCGCGATCGTCTTCGTCGACGAGATCGACGCCGTCGGCCGTCACCGAGGCGCGGGCCTGGGTGGCGGGCACGACGAGCGTGAGCAGACCCTCAACCAGCTGCTCGTCGAGATGGACGGCTTCGACGTCAAGACCAACGTCATCCTCATCGCGGCGACCAACCGCCCCGACATCCTCGACCCGGCGCTGCTGCGCCCGGGCCGGTTCGACCGGCAGATCGCGGTCGAGGCGCCCGACATGATCGGTCGTCACCGCATCCTCGAGGTGCACGGCCAGGGCAAGCCGCTGGCCACCGGCGTCGACCTGCTCGCCGTCGCCCGCCGCACGCCCGGCTTCACCGGCGCCGACCTGGCCAACGTGCTCAACGAGGCCGCGTTGCTGACCGCCCGCACCGACAAGAAGCTCATCGACGACGAGGTGCTCGACGAGGCCATCGACCGGGTGATCGCCGGTCCGCAGAAGCGCACCCGCATCATGTCGGCCAAGGAGCGCAAGATCACCGCCTACCACGAGGGCGGCCACGCGCTCGTCGCCGCGTCGATGAACCACCTCGACCCCGTCACCAAGGTGACGATCCTGCCCCGCGGTCGCGCGCTCGGCTACACGATGGTGATGCCGACCGACGACAAGTACTCCACGAGCCGCAACGAGATCCTCGACCAGCTGGCCTACGCCATGGGCGGCCGCGTCGCGGAGGAGATCATCTTCCACGACCCCACCACCGGTGCCGCCAACGACATCGAGAAGGCCACCGCGATGGCCCGCAAGATGGTCACCGAGTTCGGCATGAGCGAGCGGGTCGGCGCCGTCAAGCTGGGCTCGAGCGGCGGTGAGGTCTTCCTCGGCCGCGACATGGGGCACCAGCGCGACTACTCCGAGCAGGTCGCCGCGGTCGTCGACGAGGAGGTGCGCAAGCTCGTCGACGACGCGCACGACGAGGCCTGGCGCGCGGTCAACGACAACCGCGACATCCTCGACCGGCTGGTCCTGGACCTGCTCGAGCGCGAGACGCTCAACGCCGCCGAGCTCGCCGACATGTTCAAGGAGATCGTCAAGCGGCCGATCCGGCCGACCTGGCTGTCCAGCGAGCACCGCACCCTGTCCGACCTTCCCCCGGTGCTCACTCCTGCCGAGCTGGCCGCAGTGAACGGCCGCAACGGCTCCGGCGCCCCGGCAGGCGCCGTGCTGACGCCCGGCGACCCCCGCACCCAGGCCGAGATCGACGCAGCGGCCGCTCTCGGTGCCGACCCCAGCCCGCAGGACCACCCCCCGACGCAGGTCATCCAGGTGCCGGAGGGCGGTCGTGTCGAGCCCTGAGCCGCACGCCCTCGACGACCACACGATGCGTGGCCCCGTCGACCTCCCGCGGGCCGAGGCCGCCGTGCGCGAGTTCCTGCTCGCCATCGGTGAGGACCCCGACCGCGAGGGGCTGCTCGACACTCCGGGCCGGGTCGCCCGCGCGGCCCGCGAGCTGTATGCCGGCCTCTGGCAGGACCCTGCCGAGGTGCTCTCCAGGACCTTCTCGATCGACCACGAGGAGCTCATCATCGTCCGGGACATCCCGATGTACTCGACGTGCGAGCACCACCTGCTGCCCTTCCACGGCGTCGCCCACATCGGCTACATCCCGGCGCCCGACGGCAAGGTCACCGGGTTGAGCAAGCTCGGCCGGCTCGTCGAGGTGTTCGCCCGCCGGCCCCAGGTGCAGGAGCAGATCACCACCCAGGTGGCCGACGCCCTGGTGCAGCACCTGGGTGTGCAGGGGGTCATCGTGGTCATCGAGGCCGAACACCTGTGCATGTCGATGCGGGGTGTGCAGAAACCCGGCTCGCGGACCATCACCTCCGCCGTGCGCGGGCAGCTGCGGGACCCCGCCACCCGGGCCGAGGCGATGTCGCTCCTCCTCGGCGGGAAGCGGTGACCCTGCCCGATCCCCGGGCCGGCCGTGCGCTGGTGATGGGAGTGGTCAACGTCACCCCCGACTCCTTCAGCGACGGCGGCGCGTGGTTCACCCCGGAGGCAGCGGTGGCCCACGGGCGCGAGCTCGTCGCCCAGGGAGCCGACCTGCTCGACGTCGGCGGTGAGTCCACCCGGCCGGGCGCCGAGCGGCCGAGCACCGCGGAGGAGCTGCGGCGCGTCATCCCGGTCGTCGAGGCACTGAGCGCCCTGGCGCCGGTCTCGGTCGACACGATGCGCGCCGAGGTGGCGGCCGCGGCGCTGGATGCGGGTGCCGTTCTTGTCAACGACGTCAGTGGTGGCCTGGCCGACCCCGAGATGGCGGCCCTGGTCGCCGAGCGGGAGGTGCCCATCGTCGCGATGCACTGGCGCGGGCACAGCCGCGACATGCAGGCCCGCGCGCAGTACGACGACGTCGTCACCGACGTCGTGCGCGAGCTGACCGAGCGCGTCGAGGCGCTGGCCGCCGCGGGCGTGAAGCCGGATGCCGTCGTGCTCGACCCCGGGTTCGGGTTCGCCAAGCGCGCGGAGCACAACTGGCAGCTGCTGCGTCGGCTCGACGAGGTGGTGGCCCTGGGCCACCGCGTGGTGGTCGGCACCTCGCGCAAGACCTTCCTCGGAGCCGTCGGGCGCACGCCCGAGACAGCTCGACCGCCGCTGGAGCGAGATGTCGTCACGGCGGCGACCACTGTCCATGTCGCCCGGCACGGGGTGTGGTGCGTGCGCGTGCACGACGTGGTCGCGACGGTCGACGCCCTCGACGTCGCCGAGGCGCTCGGTGGGCTCGGCCCGCCCGGGGGGCTGCGGTGAGCGGCGGTGCGGCCCGCGACCGCATCCGGCTCTGCGGGGTGCGTGGGCGGGGGTTCCACGGGGTCTTGAAGCACGAGCGCCGTGAGGGACAGGAGTTCGTCGTCGACGTCGAGCTCGCCGTCGACCTCGGGCCCGCCGGCGCGAGTGACTCCCTCGCCGACACCGTCAACTACGGCGAGATCGGCGCCGCCGTGCTCGCCCGGATCGAGGGCGAGCCGCACGACCTCATCGAGCGCCTCGCCGAGCTCGTCGCGCAGGACGCCCTCGAGCACGGGGCCGTCGACGAGGTCACCGTGACGGTGCACAAGCCGCAGGCCCCGGTCGGGGTGCCGTTCGGCGACGTCACCGTGACCGTCACCCGTCGCCGGCCACCCGTTCCGGTCGTCGTCGCGGTCGGGGCGAACCTGCCCCGCGGTGCCCTGCGGCCCGAGCACTCCGCACGCGCCGCGGTGGAGGCGCTCACCCGGCACTCCGAGATCACGGTGGTGGGCGTCTCCGGCCTGCACGACACCGAGCCCGTCGGCGGCCCCGAGCAGCCGACCTACGTCAACGCCGTCGTCACCGCCCGCACGTCGCTCTCGCCGGGCTCGCTGCTGCGCGAGCTGCACGCGCTCGAGGCGACCTTCGACCGCCGGCGCGACGTGCGCTGGGGGGCCCGAACGCTCGACCTCGACCTCGTGCAGTACGGCGACCCGTTGCGTGGCACCGACGTCACGTCGGCGGCGCCCCGGCTGCTCCTGCCACATCCACGGGCGCACGAACGGGCCTTCGTGCTCGTGCCGTGGCTGGAGGTCGACCCCGATGCCGTGCTGCGCCGCGAGGGTCGGGTCCGGCGCGTGGCCGACCTCGTCGCCTCCCTCGACACGAGCGGTGTGCAGCAGCACCTCGACGACCCCACCACTGATGAAGGACACGAGAGCTGATGCGGCGCAAAGAGATCCGCGTGAAGACGCTTGCCCTCGTCGCAGCCGTCACGAGCATCGGCGGGTTCGCCGTGTTCACCGTGTTCACCCGCAGCGGCGAGCTCGTACCGCGGCCGGCGGTGCTGTCGGGCGTGCTGCTCGTCGTGATGGGCGGGCTGGTGCTGTGGCTGGCGCGGCCCGTGCGCCACTACCTCCAGGGCCGCGCGACGACCTCCCTCGACCCGCTGCGCGCCGCCCGCACCGTCGTGCTCGCCCAGGCCGCGGCGCTGACCGGTGCGGCCGCCGCCGGGTGGTACGCCGGCCAGGTGGCGGTGGTGCTCACCGACCTGTCGCTGGAAGCGAACCAGGCGCGCCTGCTGCCCCTCGGAGCCCTGATCGTCGCAGGTGTCGCGCTCGCCGCAGCCGGCCTCGTCGCGCAGCGGTGGTGCCGGGTCGACCCGCCCGAGGAGGGCGACGACCAGGCCCGCGACCGTGCTGCCTGACCGTGCTGCCGCCGGCCCGGGGTGAGTGCCGTCGCCCTCAGGTGAGCGCCGTCGCCCAGACGACCCAGTTGCCGACGTAGTGCCCGCCCTTGACCGGCGTGGTCGGGTCGCAGGTGATCAGCCGCAGCAGCGGGCGGGGGTTGCCGGCATCCCAGATCGAGTCGTCCTTGGGAGTCTGCTTCTTGGGCAAGGCCTTCGAACGCGTCACGACGAAATCGACCCGGTCGCCGGAGGAGTAGGTCACCCGCACGCGGGCGCCGGGTCGCACCTGCGGCAGCTTCGCGAAGGTGTCGGGGCCGGTCGCCCGGGTGTTGATGTGCCCGGCAAGGATGGATGCCCCCGGGTAGCCCGGCTTGGGCCAGCCCTTCTCGTCGTACCAGCCGGCGACGCCGGGAGGCGGAGCGAGGATGCCGTTGTCGTCGAGGGCGACCGGCACCAGCTTCGCGTCGACCAGCTCGCCGCCGCCGAGCCGGGTCACGGTGACTCGCTTCGGCTGTCCCTGCGGGCGGTCGCGCGCGGCAGGCGGCTGCTCGGCCGGGGTGGGCGACGCAGATGGTGACCTGTCGGGTGTCGGGGTCGCCGACGCAACGGTGGGGCTCGGCGTCGCGCCGTTGGTCGGGGACGCCGAGTCGGCGGCGCACGCCCCGAGGAGGGCAAGCGCCGCCGAGGCGCACACCGCCAGAAGGGTCCGGCGGCGGGGGGCAGGGACGGGGGTCGGCACGACCTCAGTGTCGGCGCGAGCCCGCGCGGACGCGAGTGCGGCCGACGGCGGCCGCCCCGGCGCCGACCAGAAGGCCGCCACCGAGCACGAGCGGCAAGGCCGACGAGCGGTCGTCACCGGCGAAGTCGGTCTGCACGACGACCGGGCGCACCGGGCCGGTGGTTGGCGCGGCAGTGACGCTGGCGGTCGGCGTTGCGGTGACCGTCGGCGTGGGGGTGGTGGTCGGTGTTCCGGTCGTCGCCTCGAAGGCGTCGATGGAGATGTCGGGGTTGTTGTCGGCGAGGAAGCACCCCAGACCCACGATGGGGCCTTGCGCGCTCGTGGTCAGCAGGAGGGTGAGGTCACCTGCCAGCAGGGTGTGGGTGCCGGGGGTCAGCGGCGTGACCTCGGGGGCATCACCCGTGAAAGTGAGGGTCAGCGGGCCTTCGAGCGGAACTGTCGTGGGGCCGATGTCGAGGGGCACTGCCGTGGACCCCTCGCCGTCAGGCTCGACGAGGATGAGCACGGAGGTGACCTCAGAGTTGCCTTGGATCGACGTGATCGAGTTCTCGCGCAGCAGCTCCGTGATCTCGTCCGGCAGTGTCACCGACCCGGTGAACGGGTTGAGCGTCACCGGTTCGCCGACCTCCACAACGACGTCGTCGCCGATCGCGGAGTCGAACGACGCCCTCGCGGACGCCGTGCCCTCGTTCACGTCGAAGCCGTAGTCGCAGGTGTACTCGAGGTCGGCCGAAGCTGCCTGGGCGGAGGTGATGGCGAGGGCGGCGCCCAGGACGGCAACGCCCCCGATGAGGCCGAAGCGCGATGCAGTGCGGGCGGTGGGGCGCATGGTGATCCTCCAGAACGGAGTGCAGAGGCCCACCCCGAAGGCCGTTTCCACCGTACTGCGCCTCAACAGGGACGTCGAATGCGACGACGCGGGCGCGATCGGCCGACGCTACCGCTTGTGGGTCCCCAACACTGGTCCGGGCAGACTCGCAGTCGCCGCGGGCTCGGCTACTACTTGTCGACGGCGCCCACCACGAAGAACATCGACCCGAGCACCGCCACCATGTCGGCGACGAGGCAACCGGGCAGCACCTGCGAGAGCACCTGCACGTTGTTGAACGATGCCGACCGCAGCTTCAGGCGCCACGGTGTCTTCTCTCCGCGTGACACCAGGTGGTAGCCGTTGAACCCGAGTGGGTTCTCGGTGACGGTGTAGCGCTCGCCCTCGGGCACCTTGAGCACCTTGGGCAGGCGCTGGTTGACCGGCCCCGCGGGCAGGGTCGCGAGCTCGTCGAGGCAGGCCTGCGCGAGGTCGAGGCTGACGTGCACCTGCTCGAGGAGCACCTCGAGCCGGGCCAGGCAGTCACCGGCGGTGCGGGTGACGACCCGGCCGGGCCCGCCGGGGGCGAACAGCGTGGCGTAGGCGAGGTAGGGGTCGTCGCGGCGCAGGTCGACGTCGAGGCCGCTGGCCCGGCCGATCGGGCCGGTGACGCCGTAGGCCGCACAGGTCGCCCGGTCGAGCACGCCCACCCCGCGGGTGCGCGCCTCGACGATCTCGTTGCCGACGAGCAGGGACTCGAGCTCGGGCAGGCGGCGACGCACCCCGTTCACCGCGGCCTCGACCCGGCCGAGCCACCCGGCGGGCACGTCCTCCTTGAGGCCGCCGACCCGGTTGAACATGTAGTGCATGCGGCCGCCGGAGGCCTCCTCCATGACCGCCTGCAGCTCCTCGCGCTCGCGGAACGCGTAGAACACCGGGGTGATCGCGCCGAGCTCGAGCGGGTACGACCCGAGGAACATCAGGTGCGAGAGAACCCGGTTCAGCTCAGCCAGCAGGGTGCGCAGCCAGACCGCCCGCTCGGGCACCTCCATGCCGAGCATGGCCTCGACGCCGAGCACCACCCCGAGCTCGTTGCTGAACGCCGACAGCCAGTCGTGGCGGTTGGCCAGCACGGTGATCTGGCGGTAGTCGCGCACCTCGAACAGCTTCTCGGCCCCGCGGTGCATGTAGCCGATCACCGGCTCGGCCGAGAGGATCCGCTCGCCGTCGAGCACCACGCGCAACCGCAGCACGCCGTGGGTCGCCGGGTGCTGGGGGCCGATGTTGAGCACCATGTCGGCGGTGGCGAGGCCGCCGGCGCCCAGGCCGACGTCGAGCGCGCGCTGGCCGGTCTCGGAGGTCACGCGGTCAGTCTGCCGCACGACACCCGCGGCCGGGGTCAGCAGCCGGCGAAGGTCTCGCCGCCGGTGGCCCAGCCGGCACCGTCGAGGGTGAGGAGCACGAGCCGGTCGGAGTCCGGCGCCTCGGCGAGCTCGCCGGCGCTTCCCGATCGGGTCTGCAGTGGCTCGACGTGGGCGACACAGTGGTCGACCAGGAAGGTGGTCTCCGCGCGCACCGAGGCGGTGCCGGAGGGGGTCGGCTCCGCCGTCGGGACGGCACCGGACGGGGTGCCCGTCACGGTGACCACGACCTCCTGCGCGGTGCGGCCCCACAGGCGCTCAGACCCACGCCGGCCACGGGGGCCGGCGCCAGCGCGACCGCGGGGGAGGCAGCCGGCGTCGCACCCGCCCACGGTGCCAGGGACCGGCGCCCGCCGTCACGCCCCGACGACACGACGCAGCACCCAGCGGAAGCCGCCGAGCCCGTCCGGGGCGGTCAGCGCCGTGACCGTGGATGCCGTGGCGAGAGCGGCGAGGTAGGCCGCCGGGTCGCGGTGCCCCAGGTCGTGGGGGGGTCGGCCGTCGGCCAGACCGAGGGCGTGCAGCGCCTCCCGCTGGGTGGCGACCTCGTCGTGCTCGAGGGAGTCGACGGCCACGTGCGCGGTCAGGTCGCACGACCCGTCCGGCACCGGCAGCACGACGGCGCCCGAGCGGTACGCCGTGAGCGTGCCCCCCCGGGGCCGGTTCCCACGGGTGTGCCCGTAGTCGACGGCGAGCACGGTGCCCTGGCGCACCCGGGCGAGCAGGTCGTGCCACGCCAGGTCCCGGGACAGCCCGACCTCGACCCTCGACCCGGCCGGTAGGTCGTCGACCGGCCACCACCGGGCGCACCAGGCCAGCTCGTCGGCCGTGAGGTCGGGGCCGGGGAGCTCCTCGCCGCTGGTCGGGTCGACCAGCACCACCGCGAGCCGGCCGGGGGCGACCTCGGCCACCGTGCACGGCACCACGTCGAGCCACTCGTGGGCGACGACGAGGACGTCGTCGAGCTCGGTGAGCTCGTCGGGCAGCGCAGCGCCGCCCGGGCAGCGGAGCCAGGCCACGGCATCCGGCAGGTCGGCCGGGCGATCGACGACGTCGGCGCCGGTGAGGCGAAGGTCGGGGCGCCGGGCGGCCAGGTGGGTCAGGAGCTCGCCGCGGCCGCAGCCCACATCGACCACGTGGTGCACGTCCTCACGGTCGGCGAGCCTCCCGAGGGCTTCGGCGAGCACCTGGCCGAGGGGCCCGTGGGTGGAGGTCGTGAAGTGGCCGGCCGGGCCCGTCGTGCCGCGGTAGAAACCGCGTGGGCCGTAGAGCGCCTCGTGCCACGCCTCGCGCCAGGGAAGCATCATCACCCGCACGGTACCCAAGCGGCCGATCGTCGCGACAACGCGAGAGATGGGCGACAGCACTGCCGCCACGGGCCCTGATCCGCTAGAACTGCTCCAGGACCCCCGACGGCCGGGGCCGAACGGAGCGTCTCCATGTCAGCACCCACCGAGTCCATCCCCGCCCAGCCCGGGCTCAGGGCCGGCGCCATCGGTTTCACCGACGCCCTCGTGATCGGCCTCGCCGCCACCTCGCCCGCCTACTCACTGGCCGCCGTCATCGGCGCGATCGCCGCTCTGGTCGGGGTCTATGCGCCGGGGGTGCTGCTGGCCTCGTTCGTGCCGATGGCCCTGATCGCCACCGCGTTCTTCTACCTCAACCGCGTCGACCAGGACTGCGGCACCACCTTCAGCTGGGTGACCCGCGCGATGGGCCCGTGGTTCGGCTGGATCGGCGGGTGGGCGATCGCGATGACCGGCGTGCTCGTGGTCGGGTCGCTGGCCGACGTCGGCGTCAGCTTCAGCCTGCTGGCCGTCGGGCTCGACGACGCCGCCGAGAACGCCTGGATCCGGATGCCGCTGGCGATCGGGCTCATCCTCCTGATGACCTGGCTGTGCGTGCTCGGCACCGACATCTCGGCCCGGCTGCAGAACTTCCTCATCATCGCCCAGATCGGCTCGCTGCTCGTCTTCGCCGCGCTGGCCATCGCGAAGGCGGTCACCGACAACAGCCCGCTCGACCCGATCGACCCGTCGCTGTCCTGGCTCAACCCGTTCGGGGCCGGTGGCGCGGCCCTGACCTCGGGCCTGCTGCTCGGCGTCTTCGCGTACTGGGGCTGGGAGTCGGCGGTCAACCTGAGCGAGGAGACCACCGACGGTGCCTCGACGCCGGGCCGGGCGGCCCTGTGGTCGACCGTCGTGCTGCTCGTCACCTACGTCTCGGTGGCCATCGCCGTCGTGGCGTTCGCCGGCACCGCGTACCTCACCGAGAACGCCGGAGACGAGGAGTTCCTCTTCGCCGACCTCGCCGACGAGGTGATGGGCGGCTGGGGCTGGGTGGTGCTCCTGTCGGTGGCGACCTCGGCCATCGCCTCCACGCAGACGACCATCATCCCCGCCTCGCGCACCGGCCTGTCGATGGCGCGGCGGCACGCCCTGCCGCCGCGGCTGGCCCACATCAGCCAGCGCCACCGCACGCCGGACGTGTCGACCTGGCTGGTCGCCGCCATCGCCATCGCCTGGTACGTCGGCATCTACCAGGTCAGCGCCAACGCCCTCTTCGACTCGCTGACGGCCCTGTCGCTGCTCATCTCGTTCTACTACGCCCTGACCGGCGTGGCGTGCGCGGTCTACCACCGCAAGCACCTGACCGAGAGCCCGAAGAACCTGCTGCTCATCGGGGTCGGCCCGGTGGTGGGCGCCGTCATGCTCACCTGGCTGCTCGTGCTGTCGGTGCGTGACATGTCCGACCCGGAGAACTCGTACAGCGGCCAGTCGTGGCTGGGGGTCGGCCCGCCACTGGTCATCGGTGTCGGCATCTTCCTCGTGGGCGTCGCGTTCATGTTCTACTGGCGATCTCGTGACGGCCGTTACTGGGAGGAGCGTCCGAGCCTCCCCGACCCCGACGTGGTGCGCGGTGTCAAGGCCGGCGCCAAGGACCCCGGCGGGATGGAGGGCTGAGCCATGGCCATCGTGATCGGCTACGACGACTCGGCCGGTGCGGGCACCGCACTCGCCACGGCCATCCGGCTCGCCCAGCGCCTCGACGAGCTGCTCGTGCTCGTCTACGGCGCCGGGGTGCCCGGGGTCCGCGGCGAGGAGTTCCGCGCCCACCTCGACGCGCTGCACGAGATGGGCCGCAGCGCGCTCGCGCACGCCGTGGAGCTGGCCGAGACGTCCGGGGTGCGCACCCAGGTCGAGCTGATCGACGAGAGCCCGGTCGAGGCCCTCCTCGAGGTCGCTGACCGCCACGACGCCACCGTCATCGTGGTCGGCACGGCCGGTGAGAGCCCGCTCAAGGGCGCGCTGCTCGGCTCGACCCCGCACAAGCTCCTGCACCTGAGCGACCGACCGGTGCTGTGCGTGCCGGCGGAGGCGCACCGGGGCCGGGCCGCCACCTGATCGGGGCCGTCCTGCGGCGTGGTGGCCGAGCGGGCGAGCCCGACCCGCCCATGAAGGAGTAGGTTGCTCGCTCGTGGACGGCATCGAGCACCCCGCCCGGCTGACCGTGGGGGTCGTCGGTGCCGGCCGGGTCGGTGCCGTGCTCGGTGCCGCCCTCGCGCGGGCCGGTCACCGGGTCGCGGGGGCGTATGCCGTGTCCGACGCCAGCCGCGCCCGCGCCGCCGACCTGCTGCCCGGCGTGCCGCTCGCCGACGTCGCGACGGTCGTCGCCCAGGCCGAGCTCGTGCTGCTCGCGGTGCCCGACGACGCACTCGCCCCCCTGGTCGCGGGGCTCTGCGCGACGGGTGCCTGGCAGGCCGGCCAGATCGCGGTGCACACGAGCGGCCGCCACGGGGTGGCCGTGCTGGCGCCGGCGCGGGCCCACCACGTGCTGCCGCTCGCGCTGCACCCCGCGATGACGTTCACCGGCACCGCGATGGACCTCGCCCGGCTGGCCGAGTGCGCCTTCGGCGTGACCACCGACGACGCGCTGCGCCCGATCGCCGAGGCACTGGTCCTGGAGATGGGCGGCGAACCGGTGTGGATCGCCGAGGAGGACCGGCTGGCCTACCACTGCGCCCTCGCCCACGGCGCCAACCACCTCGTCACCCTGACCAGCGAGGCGATGGAGCTGCTGTCGCGGGCGGGCGTGGCCGAGCCGCGCCAGGTTCTCGGACCGCTCATGGTCGCCGCCCTCGACAACGCCCTGCGCCTGGGCGACGCCGCCCTCACCGGGCCGGTCGCGCGCGGCGACGTCGGTACGGTGGAGGACCACCTGCGCGAGCTGGACCGCCTCTCGCCCGAGATCCGGAGGACCTACGTGGCGCTCGCCCGTGCCACCGCACTGCGTGCCCTCGACAGCGGGCGGTTGCGTCCCGCCGCGGCGGCGCCACTCCTCGACACCCTCGCCGACCAGGAGCCCGAGTGACCACCCCCACCACCCCCGTCGTCGCGCACACGCGTGAGCAGCTCAAGGCCGCCCGCGAGGCGCTCTCCGGCCGTGACGTCGCCGTCGTCATGACGATGGGGGCGCTGCACGACGGGCACGCCCAGCTGATCCGGGCCGCCCGCCAGCGGCACGACCACGTCGTGGTCACGATCTTCTTGAACCCCCTGCAGTTCGGGCCGAAGGAGGACCTCTCGCGCTACCCGCGCACGTTCGACGCCGACCTCGCCATCTGCACGACGGCCGGCGTCGACGTGATCTTCGCGCCGACCCCGGACGTGGTCTACCCCGACGGCGACCCGGGGGTGCGCGTCTCGGCGGGCCCGCTCGGAGAGGTGCTCGACGGTGCCTCGCGGCCGGGACACTTCGACGGCGTGCTCACCGTCGTCGGCAAGCTGCTGCACCTCACGGCGGCCCACAGCGCCTACTTCGGCCAGAAGGACGCCCAGCAGCTGCTGCTCATCCGCCGGATGGTGCGCGACATCGACTTCCCGGTCGACGTCGTCTCGGTGCCCACCGTGCGCGAGCACGACGGCCTGGCGATGAGCAGCCGCAACATGTACCTCACCGCGTCGGACCGTGAGACCGCCCTGTGCCTGAGCCGGGCGCTGTGGGCCGGCGGCGATGCCGCCGCCTTCGGCCCCTCGGCGATCCGGCGGGCTGCGCGCGAGGTGCTCGTCGAGGAACCCCTGGCCCTGGTCGACTACCTCGTGCTCGTGCACCCGCAGACCCTCGCCGACGTACCCGAGTGGTACCGGGGGGAGGCCCTGCTCGCCGTCGCCGCGCGGGTCGGCACCACGCGGCTGATCGACAACATCCCGCTCGTCGTCGGCCCCGGTGGAGGCCGGCTCGACGTGTTCTCCGACGTGTCGCACGCCCGGGCCGAGGTCTGAGGAGCGGGGATGCCGGTTCTGCCCGTCACGCTGCCCCGGCGGCTTCGCGCCCCCACGCCGGGGTGGACGACCAGCGCGGACGTCGTCGTCGTGGGCTCCGGCATCGCCGGGCTGACCTGTGCGCTGCGCCTGCGGGAGCGGGTCGACCGGGTGCTGCTCGTGACCAAGACGGTGCTGTCGGCGGGGTCGACGGAGTGGGCCCAGGGTGGCATCGCAGCCGCGCTCGACCCGGAGGACACCCCGCAGGAGCACCTCGACGACACCCTCGTCGCCGGGGTCGGGCTGTGCGACCCCGAGGCCGTGCGCATCCTCGTCACCGAGGGCCCCGAGCGGGTGCGTGAGCTCGTCGCGCTCGGCGCCGAGTTCGACCGCGACGCCGAGGGCGAGATCAAGCTGACGCGCGAGGGCGGGCACCACCGCGACCGCATCGCGCACGCCGGTGGCGACGCGACCGGCGCCGAGATCTCACGGGCCCTCATCGCCGCGCTGCACCGCGTCGTCGACGACCCCGGTATCGAGGTCGTCGAGCACGCCCTCGTCGTCGACCTGCTCACCACCGACGACGGCGCCGTGTGCGGCGTGACGCTGCACGTCATCGGCGAGGGCCAGGTCGACGGGGTCGGTGCGGCCTACGGCCGGGCGGTCGTGCTCGCAACCGGCGGCCTCGGGCAGATCTACACCTCGACCACCAACCCGCCGGTCGCCACCGGTGACGGCATGGCCGCAGCGCTGCGCGCCGGTGCCCGCGTCACCGACCTGGAGTTCGTGCAGTTCCACCCGACGGTGCTGTTCCTCGGTGAGGGGTCCACCGGTCAGCAGCCGCTCATCTCGGAGGCGCTGCGCGGTGAGGGGGCATTCCTCGTCGACGCCGCCGGGGCGCGCATCATGGCGGGCCGACACGACCTCGCCGACCTGGCCCCGCGCGACGTGGTGGCCCGCGCCATCCTCGAGGTGATGCGCGAGCAGGGAGTCGAGCACGTGTGGCTCGACGCCCGGCACCTCGGCGCGGCCTTCCTCGGGCAGCGGTTCCCGTCGATCGTCGCGCGGTGCCGCGAGCTCGGGTTCGACCCGGCCACCGAGCTGCTGCCGGTGGCGCCGGCCCAGCACTACGCGTCGGGTGGGGTCGAGACCGACCTGCTCGGGCGGTCGTCGGTCGACGGGCTCTACGCCTGCGGCGAGTGCTCGTGCACCGGGGTGCACGGCGCCAACCGGCTCGCGTCGAACTCACTGCTCGAGGGGCTGGTCTTCGCGCACCGCATCGCCGACGACGTGACCGGGCGGTTCGCCGCGGGGAAGCTGCCGCTGCGCGAACCGGCGTCGGATGCCGGTGACGCGGCGGTGCTCGACGCCTCCCACCGCCTCGACGTGCAGCGCGCGATGACCCGGGGGTCGGGCCCGGTGCGATCGGGGGCCTCCACGGCGGCGGCGCTCGCCGCCCTCGGCGACCTCGCGGCCCTGCCGCCGAGCTCCGCCGAGCCCGGGCCGGCCACCTGGGAGACGACGAACCTCCTGCACCTCGGTCAGGCACTCTCCTGCGTGGCCCACCTGCGGGAGGAGACCCGGGGCGGGCACGTGCGCTCCGACTTCCCCGAGCGCGACGACACCCGCTGGCTCACCCACCTCACGACGACCCGGTCGGCCGCCGGGGCGCTCGTGGTCGCCGAGCGGCCGGTGGAGGACCTCGCATGACCGACTTCGGCTTCCCGACCGCTGACGCCGTGCTGCTGGTGCAGCGCGCCCTCGACGAGGACCTCGCGGACGGCACCGACGTCACGACGATGGCGACCATCCCGGCATCCCAGCAGTCGGTCTCGCACCTGGTGGCTCGGGCCGACGGGGTGGTCGCCGGCCTGCCCGTCATCGCGCTGGTGCTGGATGCCGTCGCGGCCCGGCTGGGCAGCGGCGCGGTGGGCGTCGAGGTGTCGGTGCGCGACGGCATCCGGGTCGTGCGCGGCGACCACCTCGCGACCCTGCGCGGGGCCACCCGCACCACGCTGGTCGCCGAGCGGACCGTCCTCAACATCATGTCTCGCACCTCCGGGGTCGCGACGCACACCCGCCGATGGGCCGACGAGCTCGAGGGGTCGGGCGCGATGGTGCTCGACACCCGCAAGACCACGCCGGGCCTGCGTGCGCTGGAGAAGTACGCCGTGCGCTGCGGCGGCGGCACGAACAAGCGGATGGGCCTGTACGACGTCGCGATGATCAAGGACAACCACAAGCTCGCCGCGGGTGGGCTCACGGCGGCGTACGACGCGGTGCGGCGCACGTTCCCCGAGGTCGACGTGCAGGTCGAGGTGACGACGACGGAGGAGGCGCTGGAGTCGGTGGCCGCCGGGGCGCGGTTCCTGTTGTGCGACAACATGTCTGCCGACCTCCTGCGGGCGACCGTGGACGCCGTGCGCGGCACTGGGGAGGCGGTGGAGATCGAGGCGACCGGCGGGCTGACCCTCGACGTGGCGGCGGCCTACGCGGCCACCGGCGTCGACTACCTCTCGGTGGGTGGGCTGACGCACTCCTCCCCGATCCTCGACGTCGCCCTCGACCTCGACCCCGAGGCCTGATCAGCGGATCGGCCGGCTCAGCCGAGCAGCTCGCTGGGCTGCGGGGGCACCTCGTCGTGGACGAGGTGCCCGTCGGGCGCGAGCAGGCGCAGGCGGTAGGGGGTGCCGGGGAGCCCGTCGGGTGAGGTCAGCAGGGCGATGCCCTCCCTCACGGTGTCGGTGTCCAGCACGCGCCCGTCGCCCGTGACGAGCTGCGCGGTGGCGGCGTCGGGGGCCAGGGCGACGAAGGTGTCCCCCGCTCCGCCGGCCGGGAGCAGCGCGTGGGTGTGGTCGGAGGCCGGCACCACGGCCAGTCGCTCCGGGTAGGACCAGCCGATGTCCGCACCGACGATGCGGGTCGTTCGCACCCAGCCGCCGTCCGGGGTGAGTGTCGTGACAACCGTGACGGTCGCGTCGACGAGCACGGTGCGAGGGCCGGTGCCCACGGGCAGTCGCACCTGCCGTTCCTGGGCCGAGATGGTGTCGAGTGCCTCGGTGGGGTAGCCCGTGACGGCAGCCAACAGGGCGCGCTGGGCCGTGGCCAGGTCGTCGGGTCCTCCGTTGCGGGGCAGGTGGGTGTCATAGACGGTGCCGGCGGGTGGGCCGGCGAAGCCGCCCACGACCACCTGGCTGGGGTACCCCGGGGTCTCGGGAAACGTGGCCACCCCGTCGTCCAGCGTCGGAGCCTGCACCACCGGTCGGACGGTGCCGTCGGGGTCCGGCCTGGCACCGGTGACGGCGAAGCACTCGGTGACGGTGGGGCGAGTCAGCACGAGCACGACCGGGGCTGCGCCGGCGGTGGTCTGCTCGATGCTCAGGGCGACCACGTCGGCCGCCACGGCGGTGTCGGAACCCTTGAGGGGGGTGGGGGCCAGGGTGGAGGGGTCGGCGCCGGCGGGCGTGGTCCACAGCTTCAGCACGACTCCGCCGTCCAAGACCTCCCCCGGGGCGGGGCCCGGGACGTCGGGGATGCCGGCGATGTCGAGCTCGGTTGACCGGGTCGCCGTCATCAGCACCACCGTGGTGTCGCCGACGCGGCCGGCGAACAGCAGGTGCGCGGCCGGGTCGCTCGACGCGCGGGCGCTGATCGCGGCAACCGCGGGGTCGCCGGCCAGTGGGCCGCGCGGGGCCCAGCTGGTGACGACGGCCCACTGCTGCGAGTCCGGCGGCAGTGTCGGCAGCGGCGTGTGGGTGCTCGGCCAGGCGAGGGCGGTCGCCGTGGCCACGCCCAACGCGAGTGCGACCGCGATCGCACCGAGTCGCAGACGGCGCCCGCGAGCCCGGCCGCTCGCGGCGCGCACCAGCGCGACGGGGTCGCTGACGGGGGCGGCGTCGGCGAGGCGCTCGAGTGTGGCGGCGAGGGCCGCAGGCAGCGCCCAGGCGACGTCCTCGGCAGGGCGGCCCAGTGCGGCCGCGTGCGCGGAGGCCAGGGCCCGGTCCAGATCTGCCAGATCGGCCTCCACGGCTGCCGTCCCGGTTCGGGCGCACGCGGCGACCAGGGCGGGCGTCGCGTTCCACCAGTGGCCTGCGGCCAGGGCCGCCCGGGCGGTGGCTCGGGCCGCGCCCAGCACGGCGGTCAGGGCGGCGAGCGTGGCGTCGTCGTCCCGTTCGACGTCGCGGGCCGAGGCGGGTTCGATGGGGTCGCTGTCGCTGTCGCTGTCGCTGGCGCGGTCGCGGTCGCGGTCGCGGTCGCGGTCGCGGTCGCGGTCGCGGTCGCGGTCGCTGCCGCCCCGCCCGGTGCTCGCGGTGGCGGTCAGGGCCGCGGTCAGCACGGCGGTGCGGGCGGTCGTGGTGGGGGAGCCGGTGCTGACGAGCTCGGCCCACCGCGGGCGCAGCCCGGCCAGGGCCCTCGCGGTCAGGTCTCGCGCGGCGCGGGCGTCGCCCGTGGTCGCGGTGGCGACGGCCTGCAGCTCGCCGAACCGGGCGTCGACGAACGCCTCGAAGTCCCCGTCCGCACCGGTCACCCCGTCAGTATCGCGGCGGCGCGCGGACGGGCGTCGACCCCCGGGCGTCCCGGCCACTCGCGGACCCGGCGGACGGGCCGCCGAGGAGCCGGTGCCGCTTCCCCGGATCCTGCTCCCGTTCTGCACCCGTTCGGCTCCCGCGCCCGCAACCTGGGCCGGGCACAGTGATGTTCATGAACACAGCGCAGGCAGCAGCCGCAGGGGGCTGCTGGGTGCGCACCACGGACCACGTGTTCGCAGGGGGCACGTGGTCCACCACGATCGCCGCCGCTGGGGCTGCAGGGCCCTAGCGCGTGGTGCAGGCGGCAGCCGCAGGGGGCTGCCTGCTTGCAGGGACGAACCCCGTGCCCGCAGGGGGGCATGGGGTTCTTCGTATGTCCGGGGGCCGCCCGGGCGGGCCACGTCGGCCCCCCGAAGTGACCCACGCCATTGTCCGCGCTGCGGGCGAGGTGGAGGCTGGGGCGCAGGACGCCGGTGGCTGCCACCGCAAGTACGTCGCGGCGTCATCGGAGAGGGCGCATCATGAACCAGGACATGCTGGCGAAGGTCAGGACCGGCCGTGGCTTCGTCGCCGCACTCGACCAGAGCGGCGGGAGCACGCCGACGGCGCTCGAGCGCTACGGCATCCAGCGCTCGGCCTACATCGACGAGGCAGCCATGTTCGACCTCGTCCACGCCATGCGCACGCGCATCATGACGAGCGCCGCCTTCACCGGTGACCGCATCCTGGCCGCCATCCTGTTCGAGAAGACGATGGAGCGCCAGGTCGACGGGCTCGGCGCGGCGGAGTACCTCTGGACCCGCAAGCACGTCGTGCCGTTCCTCAAGGTCGACCAGGGGCTGGCGCAGGAGGCGCACGGCGTCAAGACCATGAAGCCGATGCCGGGCCTCGACGCGCTGCTCGAGCGGGCGAGGCAGCACGGGGTCTTCGGCACCAAGATGCGTTCCGTCGTGCTGACCGCCGATCCGGCCGGCGTGGATGCCGTTGTCGCGCAACAGTTCCAGATCGCACGCCGCATCCTCGCCGCGGGGCTCGTACCGATCGTGGAGCCCGAGGTCGACATCCACAGCGCCGACAAGGCGGACGCCGAGTCGTTGCTGCAGACCGTGCTGCTGCACCACCTCGACACCCTCGAGGACGGGCAGGACGTGCTGCTCAAGCTCACCCTTCCGGAGCAGGACGGCGCCCACCAGGTGCTGCTCGACCACCCACGGGTGCTGCGGGTGGCGGCCCTCTCCGGCGGCTACACCCGCGAGGAGGCCGACTCCCGGCTGGCTCGCAACCCCGGGGTGATCGCGAGCTTCTCGCGGGCCCTGACCGAGGGGCTCGCCGCCGGGATGAGCGACGAGGAGTTCGACGCGACCCTCGACGCCTCCATCGCCTCCATCTACGCCGCGTCGACCACCTGACCCGCCGCGGGTCTCAGCGGCCGGCTGCCGCAGGGGCGGGCACCGTCGGTCGGTCGATGACCAGGAGGTTGCCGGAGTACATGCCCATGACACAGGTGAAGTGCACTGTGCCGGCCTCCAGCGCCGGCAGCTGCACGGTGTTCGGGCCCCGCTCGAGGTCCACCTTCACCCCGAGGTCGGGCACCCGTAGGGCGGCGCTGCAGTTGAACGGCGAGGTGCCCTCGATGACCCACGTCGTGGGCATCCCGGCGTACAGGACGGTGTCGGCCGGTTCGTAGCCCCCGGCATTCTGGGTCATGCGCACGGTCTGGGTGCCGCCGGTGACGGTGACGTTCGCGGATGCCGTGCGCCGGCCGTCCGCGACCGTCGCGCCACCTGAGAGCCCGAGCAGGTTCAGGCTGCTCGAGACGTTGAGCAGTGCGAAGGCCAGCACGAGGACGCCGACGACGCGCAGCACGGTGGCCTGCCGCCGCCCGGTGCTCACCTCCGGCACCGAGGCGAGGGCGAGCAGGCCCGGGGTCGTCCCCACGGCGAAGGTGGCCATGATGGCGCCGGCGGCCAGGGGTGAGGCGGTCGACAGCGCGAACACCTGCACGGCCTGGGTGAACCCGCACGGCAGGAAGAAGGTCGCCGCGCCGACGAGGGCGGTGCGCCAGTGGCTGTACCCGGCATTCACGGCAGTGTCGACGCGCAGCAGCCGGGAGAGGCCGGCCGGGAGCTTCGGCGACCACGCGGCCACCCGCGGCGAGATGCCGGTGAGCCGGATGCCGAGCAGGAACATCACGACGGCGACGGCGAGCACCAGCCCGGCCGTGACCTGTGTGGGCAGGCTCATCGTCGACCCCACGGCGCCGAGCAGCGAGCCGAGGACGGCGAACCCGACGATGCGCCCGGCGTTGAAGGCCAGCTGGGGGCGCATGCGCGTCGCGAACGGGAGCACGGTGTCGCCGCGGGCGGCGAGGGTGGCCGCGTGCGACGCGGAGAAGCCGAGCACGAGGCCGCCGACCATGGCCATGCAGGTGGAGACTCCGGCGGTGAGGCCGAGCACGAGGACGAGGAGCAGGCCGCCACGACTGGGGTCGGACAGGCCGGCCGTGAGGTCCGCCACGCCCACGCGCGCGAGGACGGCCACCAGCAGGCCCACTGCCAGCGCCGCGACGAGCACGGTGCGCCACACGGCCCGGTCCCGGGTGAGCCAGGGAGCGGCGACGGGCTCGTAGCCGGCGGAGCGAACGGCGGCGTCGAGCCGCTCCCGGTTCAGGGTCGGCTCACCCGCGACGGTCGCAGTTCCCCGCGGGGCGGACACCTGCACCGACCGCACGCCGGGCACGGCCCGCAGCGCCTTCGCGACGCGCCTCTCACAGGAGGCGCACGTCATCCCGGAGATGGGCAGGACGACCGGCACGACGCCATCGGCGCGCGTCCTCGTGCCCACGGTCTGCCTCCCGATGGCTGATGCCTACGGGCACCATCGTCCCACGGTCGCTGCGGCGGGGTCCACCAGTGGGGCCGCGCCCACAGGCGCCCGTGGCTCAGTAGCGCTTCCACCGCAGGGCGACGCCGTAGTCGACGGTGAGCCCGTCGTGGGCGGCGAGCACCTCGTCGGCCGGGCCGGGCGGGAGCTCGATGCGCGTGACGGCCGCGAGGTCGGCGCGGTACTCGAAGGCCCAGTCGATCGTGAGGTGCTCGGTGGTGAAGCCCTGTCGATCCCAGAACCGTTGCACGGCAACCGGGTCGTAGGCCGGGTACGCACGTCGGAACCACGCCCCGAAGGTCGACCTGGTGACGTCGTTGTCGACGACCACCGCCACTCCGCCCGGCCGGAGCACCCGTGCGACCTCCGCCAGGCCCGGCTCGCAGCCTGCGCCGAAGAAGTAGGCCCAGCGGGCGTGCACCACGTCGACGCTGCCGTCGGCCAGTGGCAGCGCCTCGGCGTCGCCGGCGACCACGGATGCCGGGTGCGTGCCGGCATCCGCCAGCCGCTTCCGCGCCCGCGCGGCCAACGGCAGGTGCGGTTCGACGCCGACGGCTCGTGCGCCGCGTGCAGCGAACCGGGGGAGGTGGAAGCCCGCGCCGCACCCGATGTCGACGAGGTCGGCTCCGGAGAGGGAGCGCAGGGTGTCGATCGTGGTGTCGATGACCCCGGCCCGGTCGGACGCGAGGTTCTCCAGCTCGTAGACGTCGGGGGTGTCCCAGATGTTCGGGCTGCGGATCACGACGAACGGCGCGGCTTCGACGCCTTGGACGCGCGGGTGCCCTTGGCCGGTGGCACAGGGTGGGCCGGCTCGTTGGCCCCGGGCGCTGGTGGGGCGGCGCCCTTGCGGGGCACCCGGGTGCGCCGCCCGCCGACCGTGCCGGCCGCGACCGTCGCCGGGTGCACCAGCAGCGGGATGAGCTGGCGGGCGCCGGCCGAGCGGGCGCGCTTCACGGTGTCGAGGTGCGCCTCGCAGCGCAGCACGAGCTCGGCGTAGCCCGCCTCACCCATCAGCGCGGTGAGCTCGGCGCGGTTGCTGCGGTAGACGGGCTCGGCGCCGACGTGTGCCTCGGTGTTGGACGAGCAGTACCAGTCGAGGTCGTGGCCCCCGGGCCCCCAGCCGCGTCGGTCGTACTCGGCGATGGTCACCTCGAGGTAGGAGGTGTCGTCGGCCCGCTCGACGGTTCGGTACGACCGGCGGATCGGCAGCTGCCAGCAGACATCGGGCTTGGCCTCGTGCGGCGGACGACCGGTGAGCACCGCGTGCTGGTGCAGCGCGCACCCGGCACCGGCGGGGAAGCCGGGACGGTTCAGGAAGATGCACGCGCCGTCGACGACCTTGGTCTTGCGCGCGTCGTCCTCCTTCTCGGTCCACGCCCTGAGCCGGGACGGGTCCTGGTCGCCGAACCGGCCCCGACCGGGATGCAGCTGCCACTCGTCCTCACCGAGCTCGGCGACGACCGCCCGGACTCGCTGCACGTCGTCGTCGTCGGTGAAGTGCGCACCCAGGGTGCAGCAGCCGTCGTCGGGTCGGTCGGCGTAGATGCCCTTGCAGCCCGACCCGAAGATGCACGTCCAGCTCGACGTCAGCCAGGTCAGGTCGAGCCGGAAGCGTTGGCCGGGGTTGGCCGGGTCGGGCATCTCGGCCCACGTGCGAGCGATGTCGAGGGGTGTCTCGGGCACGCGCCCCACCCTAGGGGCCACCTCGGGCAGCCACTACGTTGGGCGCATGCGCCTCGGAGTCATCGACGTGGGATCGAACACGGTCCACCTGCTCGTCGTCGACGCACACCCCGGCGCCCAGCCGCTGCCGGCCTCGAAGCACAAGATCGACCTGCGCCTGTCCGAGCACGTGACCGACGGCGGGCTCATCGGTGACGAGGGGCGCGACCGGCTCGCCCACTTCGTGCAGGAGTGCCTCGACGTCGCCGAGGACCAGGGGGTCGAGAACCTCAGCGGGTTCGTCACGAGTGCCATCCGCGAGGCCCCCAACGGCGACGAGGTGCTGGCCGCGGTGGTCGCGCGCACCGGGGTCTCGCTCGACGTGCTGAGTGGCGAGGACGAGGCCCGGCTGACCTTCCTCGCGGCCCGGCGCTGGTTCGGCTGGTCGGCCGGCACCCTGCTCGTCGCCGACATCGGCGGCGGCTCGCTCGAGCTCGCCCAGGGCATGGACGAGGACCCCGACGTGGCGCTGTCGCTCCCCCTCGGCGCCGGCCGGGTCACCCGCGACCTGCTCGCCGGCGACCCGCCGGGCAAGGAGGCCGTGCGCCAGGCGCGCCGGCAGGTGCGCGCCTCGATCGCTGCCGCCCTGCGGCCGCTGGCGAAGGCCGGCACGCCCGACCACGCCGTCGGCACCTCCAAGACGATGCGCTCGCTCGCCCGGATCTGCGGCGCGGCCGCCAGCAGCGAGGGGATGTATGCCGCCCGCACGATCGAGCGAGCGACGCTCGCCGCCCGGCTGCCCGAGATCGCCGCGATGACCGCTGGCGAGCGCGCCGGCCTCCCGGGGGTGTCCGGGTCGCGCTCCCGGCAGCTGCTCGCCGGGGCGATCGTGGCCGAGGCGGCCATGGACCTGCTCGCCCTGGAGCGCCTCGAGATCTGCCCCTGGGCCCTGCGCGAGGGCATCATCCTGCGTCACCTCGACAGGCTGAGCTGAGCCGTGGCCACCCGTGGGACGAGCGGGGCCGGTCGGGCGCGACCGGTCGACGTGCCGCGCGCCCGCGTGGGCCTGTCGACCGCCTCGGTCTATCCGGAGGGCGTCGCGGCCGCCTTCGAGCTCGCCGCGCGACTGGGCTACGACGGCATCGAGGTCATGGTCTGGACCGACCCCCTGACCCGCGAGGCCGGCGCGCTGCGCACCCTGTCGGAGCTGCACGGCATCCCCGTGCTGTCGGTGCACGCCCCGACCCTGCTCGTGACCCAGCGGGTCTGGGGCACCGACCCGTGGGAGAAGGTCGACCGGTCGATGACGCTGGCCGACGAGCTGGGCGCCGACACCGTCGTGCTGCACCCGCCGTTTCGCTGGCAGCGGGAGTACGCGCGTGACTTCGCCGACGGAGTCGCGTCGCGCGAGAACGACGTCGGCGTTCGGCTCGCGGTCGAGAACATGTTCCCGTGGCGTGGTCCGCGCTCCCGTGAGCTCGAGGCCTACCTGCCGCACTGGGACCCCGTGCCGCAGCCCTACGACCACGTGACCCTCGACCTGTCGCACACCTCGACCTCCGGGTCGGACGCGATGGAGATGGTGCGGCAGCTCGGCCCGCGGCTGAGGCACCTGCACCTCGCCGACGGCCTGGGGTCGGCACGCGACGAGCACCTCGTGCCCGGGCGAGGGAGCCAGCCGTGCGGTGAGGTGCTCGAGACGCTCGCGTCCGGGGGGTATGCCGGTCACGTCGTCGTCGAGGTCACGACCCGCCGCGGCGGGGAGGCCCAGCGTGAGCTCGACCTCGCCGAGGCCCTCGCCTTCGCCCGGCTGCACCTGGCCACCTCGGCGTGAGTGCGGAAACGGTCGCTCCGGCACACACCTCCGCACTCAGGGCGAGACGTGTGGTGGGTTCAGGATGCCGGGTCGTCGCGGTGCGCGAGACCGTCGAGTCGCAGCACTGCTGACTCGTCGCGGTGCGTCCCCGCGCTGCCGACGTGCGTGTCGCTGATGCCGGGGCCGTTCTTGACGACGTGCACCAGCGCCATGGCGTGACCGCGGCCGTGGTCCTCGGCCAGCCAGGCGACGATCTCGCCGGCCCTGGTGTCCGGCCCATAGCCCTTGGCGTGGGCCTGGTCGACCAGCTGCTGTGGCGTGCTGCCCGTCTTCTTCTCGATCGCGTCGAGATAGGCCTGGAAGGACATCGGGTCTCCTCGTCTCGTCGTGTCTGGTCAGACCCAGTGGGTGTCGTGCTGCAGCATGAAGGCGACCCGCTCCTCGGGCGACATCGGCGCACCGCGACCCACGGCATCCAGGCTCTCGAAGTAGTCCTCACGAGGCGCGCCGGGAGTGAACAGCAGCAGCATCCGTGCGTGGCCGCCGCCGCGGAAGCCGTGCAGCCCACCCTCCGGCACGTGCAGGAAGTCGCCGGCGGTGGCGTTCACCCATGCGGCGCCGTCGTGGAGACGCACGGTGCCCTCGAGCACGTAGAACGACTCGGTGATGGCGCGGTGGAAGTGGGGGTCGGGCCCGGACTCCTCCTCGCCGAAGGACCAGCGGTAGAGACCGAAGCGGCCCCTGGTGGAGTCGCCGGTGGCGAGGTACTCGCAGGTGCCACCGGACCGGTAGGTGATCTCGGGCTCGGTGGCGTCGCGGCGCAGCCAGGCACTGACCTCGCCGCCCTCGCCGGCGTAGACGTCATCCGGATAGGGCCGGTGCAGCGCGTTCGGGAAGGACACCCCGGCACGGTAGCGCCGTCGGGCGCCGGTGCGGGGCTTGCGAGCCGGGCTCCGCGGTGGCATATTTCATCGCATGGCGAATAAAACGGGCGGCGACGCCGTCGTCGTCGAGGAGCTGCGGGTGGTGCGGGGTGGCCGAGAGGTGCTCCCCGGCCTGTCGGTGCGGGTGCCGAAGGGCCAGGTCGTCGGCCTCCTCGGGCCGAGCGGGGGCGGCAAGTCGACCCTGATGCGGGCGGTCGTCGGGGTGCAGGTGGTGGCCGGTGGCAGGGTCACCGTGCTCGGCGAGGAGGCGGGGTCGCCCGGCCTGCGCCACCGGGTCGGCTACCTCACCCAGGCGCCGAGCGTCTACGGCGACCTCTCGGTGTGCGACAACGTCGGCTACATCGGCCGGGTCATGGGGGTCGGGGCGGATGCCGTCGACCGCGCCATCGCCGCGGTCGACCTCGAGGACCACGCCCACGTCAAGGTCGAGAACCTCTCGGGCGGGCAGCAGTCGCGCGCGAGCCTGGCGTGCACGCTGGTGGGCGACCCCGAGGTGCTGGTCCTGGACGAACCGACCGTCGGGCTCGACCCCGTGCTGCGTCGCGACCTGTGGGACCTGTTCCGCCGCCTGTCGGTGGAGGGCCGCACGGTCTTCGTCTCGAGCCACGTCATGGACGAGGCCTCGCGCTGCGACCGGCTGCTGCTGCTGCGGGAGGGGAGGATCCTCAGTGACTCCACCCTCGAGGAGCTGCTCGAGCGCACCGGCACCGCGGATGCCGAGCAGGCCTTCCTCGCGCTCATCGACGCCGCCGACGCCGCCGACGCCGCCGACGCCGCCGACGCCGCCGACGCCGCCGACGCCG